>OGZI01000098.1_pt1 | contig 123125 bp, 115 predicted proteins | sample 1576711 | NCBI WGS metagenome assembly OGZI01 (sample SAMEA3541482, study PRJEB24748) | human gut metagenome | biome: human gut; feature: human-associated habitat; material: faeces | place: China | collected 2012
ACGACAAAGCTATCGCTGGCGAAATGGATGCAGAAGCTGATTCCTTCTACAAATTCGACAACACAAACGCTAACTTCGCAAGAACTGGCGAACTCGTAATCGTTTCTAACGATTCTTCCCTGGTTCCATACCAGATTGATGAAGACGGCAACTTCGTTGCAGTTGACGCTGAATACGTTGAGAACTACGCAGTAGCTCACACCAACCAGAAAGTAAACGGCTTTGTATTCAACACAAAACAGCTCGGTAACTACGTTCTCTCCACTGAAGAACTCGGTGAAGAAGAAGAACCAGCTGAAGAGCCATCTGATGTTGAAGAACCAACTCCATCTGAACCAGTTGAAGAAACTCCAGCTCCAGAAACCAACAAACCAAACCCAAACACTGGTGCTGAAGACTTCGTAGGTCTGGCAGTATCCCTGGCAGTAGTTTCCGTAGCAGCTGCTGGCGCTCTGGCTCTCAAAAAATAATTAAGTTTTAAATAACTTAGTTTAATATGAGTAGAAAAAATCCTCCCTTCGGGGAGGATTTTTTTTGTCCAGATTGAATCTGGACACTGTTTCGCGCTTTGGTTTTGTATGAGGTTGTAACCTCAGCACGCGGCGCTCGCTCGCGTTAACACACTCGCTCGTTCGTGCAAGCTGCCCGTCTTTGCGCCGTAGGCGAACAGCTTTGGTACTTTCTCAGAAAGTACAAGCTGGTTGTACAAATCCACCCTTTGGGGTATAATAAGGAAAAGAAATACTCGGAAAGGACGGGGATTTTATGGCAAGAAAACTTTCACATAAAAAGGCGTTTCGCGCAAAACCTGGATTCTCTCGGCAGGATGTTAAAACTCGGGTAATGCAGGTGCTGAAACATCAAAATCAGGAGCCAATTGGCATCCATGCGCTGGAAGTTAAGGTACAGTTAAAACATGACGAACGCCGTGAGTTTTATGATCTGCTGGAACAGATGCAAAAAAGCGGAGAGCTTTGGCGCAGAAGAAATTCGGTTGTGCTGAGCAAAAATCAGGGACTGATTCAGGCGCAGATCGTTACCCTGAACGAAAAGTTCGGATTTGCCCGCCCATTTGTTGAAGGGGAACTGCCGGCTGATAAGGCGCAGGATATTTTCCTTCCCGGAAGATTTATGCTCGGAGCAATGCCGGGCGACACTGTTATGCTCCGTGTTGAGCCAAAGAAGGGCAAGGCGGAGGAAGGCGAAAATCGGGAAGGCGCTGTTGTGCAAATTCTAAAGGAGAATGATGCACCATTTACCGGAGTGGTTGTCCGTCAGCCGGATGGATATTATCTGCGTCCGGACCGCCTGGCACGCTTTTTGCTGGAAATTGAAAAGGGTCAGCTTCATGGTGCAAAGGATGGCGACAAGGTGCTGGTGAAGATTACCCACCGCGGCGACAGCCACTTTGCCCACAAGGTTTCGGTGGTCAACACCTTTGGCAGCGCGCAGCTTGCGCAGGTTTGCTGTCAGGCAGTGCTTGCAAACTATAACGCACGCACCGAGTTTGATGAAGCAACCTTGCTGGAAGCGCAGAAGATCGCGGAACGCGGCATCCCGATTTCAGAACTTTCCGAACGTATGGATTTGACCGATATGGATATCTTTACCATTGACTCTTCCGACAGTAAGGACCTCGATGATGCAGTATCCCTCGAGGAGGACGAGGAGCATTTCTTCCTCGGTGTGCACATCGCCGACGTCAGCCACTATGTCCGCCAGGGCAGCCCGCTTGACCTTGAGGCTTACCGCCGCGGTACCAGCGTTTACTATGCAGATCAAGTGATCCCGATGCTGCCGAAAGAACTTTCCAACGGAATCTGTTCGCTCAATCCGGATGAGGTAAGACTCACCTTCTCGGCACTCATCACCTTAAAGAAGAGCGGCGAAATTGAAGGTTTCCGCTTTGTCAAGAGTTATATCCGTTCCCGCGTCAAAGGTGTTTACAGCGAAATCAACCAGATTCTGGACAACACCGCTCCACAGGAAATTGTGGAAAAGTATAAACAACTAATTCCTCAGATTCAGCTGATGCAGAAGCTTGCACACATCTTAAGAAAACGCCGCTTTGATCGGGGAGCAATGAACATTAGTTCCAACGAATCTAAATTTATCATCGAAAACGGCAAAATCAAGGATATTGTTCCTCGTCCGGGCGGAGAAAGTGAACGAATGATTGAAGAATTTATGCTCACTGCAAACGAAGCGGCGGCTACCCTTGCGATGGAACAGGAAATGCCGTTTGTTTACCGTGTTCATGAGCAGCCACCAGTTATCAAGGTAAACCTTCTGCATAACCTGCTGACAAAGCTTGGCGTTCCGGCAGAGAAACTTCTGCAAAATCCGCAGCCGAAGGATTTTGCGAATATTCTGGAAAGTGTTCGCGGAACCGAGCTGGAACCTGCGGTCAATGGGCAGCTCTTGCGTACTATGTCAAAAGCAATTTACTCCGAGCGTAACATAGGACACTTTGGACTGGTGCTGGAAAACTACGCACACTTTACCTCCCCAATCCGCCGCTATCCGGATTTGACGATCCACCGCATCCTGACAAGCTATTTAAACGGTATGCCAAAGGATAAGCTCAAAAAGCGCTATGGCAGCTTTGTGCCGGGTGCCAGCAAAAATTCCAGCCAGATGGAAGTCAATGCTATGAATATCGAGCGCGACTGCGAGGCTTGTTACAAGGCAGAATATATGTCCGGCTATATCGGCGAACAGTTCGAAGGAAGAATTACTGGCGTTGCAGCGTATGGCTTCTATGTAGAACTTGCAAACAGTGTGGAAGGCATGGTTTCGGTGCATGATCTACCAATGGGAGAATATGTGCTGGAGGAAGGCATTGAGCTTAAAGAAGCACGCAGCGGAGTGGTTTACCGGATCGGTCAGCAAGTACGGGTACAGGTTGCCTCGGTCGATGTTTCTGCCGGTCAGGTGAATTTCGTGCTGGCAGACTGAGTCTGGTACTTTCTGAGAAAGTACCAAAGCAGTTCGCGTAATTAGTTAAGTGTATTTCGATAGCCTCGCTCTCGCGCAGATCGTTCGTCCTCCGGACTCTCTCGTTTGAGATCGCCGGAGGCAAACAAAAGTTTTTGGGTAGTCGAAAACTTGTTTTCAACTAGCTTTTCTACAAAAAGCTCATAGGGGTACGGGGGTGAAACCCCTGTGTAACAAAAACAAATAAAAAAGCAGCACGTCAGTGACTGACTGCTGTTTCGATGCTGTGGTGCGGCAGCACCACGGCGTAAGCCGTGCTTATTTGAACTAGAAAATATAGTAAAAGAGGAAAAACAAAAATGGAAATAGTTCTTTCCTATCATCCAATCAGAGAGAATGAAAAGCAGGCAATCTGCGAATGGGTATATGACGGCGAGTACAGTATTTATAATCTGCCTTCCTATGAAGAGATGAAGGAGAAAAATCTGGGGTTTGCAAACCCACAGAAGGAAAAGAATTTTTATACCTATTTTGACCATGATACTTTAGTGGGCTTTACTAACATCCTGGAGGAAGAGACCGAGGTATTCATTGGAATCGGTGTAAATCCAGATTGCTGCAGCAAAGGATATGGACAGAAAATACTGGAAATCGCATCCAAAATCTGTGCACAAAAATATCCGGGAAAACCTTTGTATCTAGAAGTCAGGACATGGAATGAACGGGCAGTCCGGTGCTACCAGAAAGCAGGATTTGTGATCGATGGGGATGTCATTGAACAGGAAACCTATATCGGCCGCAGTACCTTTTACAGGATGATAAAGAAGAATATTTGATTTTTAAGAATCACATAACAAAAAACACTCGCAGATTTTCTGCGAGTGTTTCCCTTACCTTAAAGTTGTTTGGACATCGAGATGTGCGGGCAGTATTCATCGAGATATTCTTCTCCCGATTCCACATAGCCATTTTTGCGGTAGAAGCCTTTTGCACGGACTTGTGCGCTCAGGTGAGCAACAGCCGGACCCTTTGCAAGTTCGCGGATTTTGTCCTCGCAGGCGCTGAGGATCTGGTTGCCCAGATGTTTGCCGCGATAATTTTCCAGTACGCAGATGCGGCCGATCTGCCATACGCCGTCTTCTCCTTTGTAGATGCGGGCAGCACCGATTGGTTCCTCGCGGTCATAAACGGTCAGATGCCAGCTTATCTTATCTAGATCATCGAATTCTACTTTAAAACCCTGTTCGATTACAAAAACATTTGCGCGAACAAAAAATGCGTCGTCACTGCCTTTTTTTCCCTGTGTCCAGACAAATTCATATTCCTGCTTTTTAGCCAAGATGATTCCTCCTCATAATTGGGATAGCTCTATTATATCCGATTACAGCGGACAAATCAATTTTAAAAGCAGAAGAAAGATACATCCAGGAATTCCAAAAGCGGAGCTTATGATCAGACTGGGTACAGTGACGGCAAGTCCAAGAAAAGGGAAAAAACTTTGCATTAGAACAAGGCACCCAGCGCCGCTTACAGCAGAGAAAATGATTCCACGCAAAAAGTAACGATGATTGAGTAAAAAGAGCGCCTGCGCGATGATACAGGCAATCAGAATAAAAAATAAAACAGTTTGATCCATAAACACGCCCCCTGATACCATATTTATGGGAAAGAAAAGGGCTTTATGAATAAAGGAGGAAGGGAAGATGCTGAAAGTCCGGATGGTAAACGAGGATACACAAAATCTGCCAATTACATTTTCGGTGATTGTCAGCCAATATCAGGGAAAATGGGTGCTTTGCCAGCATAAACAGCGCAGTACCTGGGAAGTGCCTGGAGGGCATATTGAACCGGGAGAAACTCCCGAAGAGGCTGCAAGACGGGAATTGTATGAAGAAAGCGGAGCCAAAGAATATGATCTGCGTGAAGTCGGAGTTTATGGGGTAAAACGGGATGAACAGGAAGATTTTGGGATGCTGTATTTTGCACAAATCCATTCCTTTGATACCCTTCCCCGGGATTTTGAGATGAAGAGAGTGGAACTGTTTGACACCCTGCCGGAGAACATGACCTATCCACAGATTCAACCATATTTAGTGAAGATGGTACAGCAGGCTGAGCCTGCACCCAGTTCTCCTACGGCGCAAAGACCAGCTTGAAGCTGGACACTGTTTGCCTACGGCGCAAAGACAGGCAGTATGGATGTAAAAACAGAAGTTTTACTCAATTTTTTTCAAAAAATTGCGGTTTCCAAAGGCAGAGCCTTTGGGCGCACTCCGCAGAGTGCGAAATGCTTGCGTTGAACTTGTTCAACTTATATCGTCAGGCGCATTTTTGAAAGATTGAAAACTTTTTGCAAGAGAAAAAGTTTTCAAAAACCAATTGTAAGCAGAGAGCATCCTCGAAAAGTTCCCAGTGGGAAGTTTTCGGACAGTCTAAACCTGTTCCTGCTTGCCTTATAAAGGTGAATAAATCAGAGTAAAAGAAAACGGACAGCGAAAGCTGTCCGTTTTTTGTTACAAGCTATTTTTGTAGCGGTCGTATGCTTCACGAAGTTCAGCAGCGGTTTCTTCCGGACATCTTGGGTTGCAGTGAGCCCATGCACCGGTTTCGCTGGAAGCGTTGAATTTCTGCTGGTTTGCCGAACGAAGCGGTGGGAAGAATTCAACATGGAAGTGGAAATCTTCCTCAACATCACCGGAGTTTACCGGAGCATTGTGCATACACATCATGTATGGGAATTCCTTATCAAACATGGTGTCGAACATGCCAACAATCTGTTTTAAGGTGATGCCGAAATCGGTCTTTTCCTTGTCGGTCATCTGGGTGATATGGGAAATGTGGCGTTTTGAGAAAACATAGATGCCGTATGGATACTCGGTAAAGAATGGAAGGAAAACGGTGAAGGAATCGTTTTCAAATACGATTCGTTTGCCAAAATCCTGTTCTGCTTTGAGCATATCGCAGAACAGACAGTTTCCTTTTTCTTTACGGTATTCCTGCGCAGACTGAAGTTCAAGCTGCAGCTTTTTCGGAATGACCGAGTAACCATAGATCTGTCCATGTGGATGCGGCATGGAGGTTCCAACCATGCTGCCACGGTTTTCAAAGATAAAGACATATTTGATGTTTTCATCCTTGCTGATGTCAGCATAACGCTCTGCCCACAGGTCAACCAGTTTTCTCATGTGTTCATCACTGAGCTCTTTGAGGGTGGTGTGGTGACCTGGAGAATACAGGATAACCTCACATTTTCCGTAGGATGGTCTGACCTTGAAAAAGTCGTTTGCAACGTCATCTGGCTGCGGTGGGTTCTGGGAAAGGGCAGGGAAGTCGTTGTCGTATTTGAGCACCTCATAGTCGTCCGGTACCTTTCCGGAACCCGGACAGAAAGGACACCAGTCCTTTGGCATCTGAGGGCGGTTCTGGCGGTTGGAGTTGATCATAACCCAGTCCTGAATGAGTGGGTGCCAGCGAAGTTCAGCCATAATAAAATCCTCCTTATATCAAAAAGAAAAGTTGTACAAAATTAAAGTTTTGTTGTCACTTCAATGCCGCCGCATGGACGGATGGAGAGCAGGTGACAGGTGTTTTCTCCAGTGATTTTTTCCATCTCGCGAACAAAGTCAGCTGCAGCTTCGTTGCGGATGAAAACCTGAATGGTGCCGCCAAAGCCGCCGCCATGGATGCGGCAGATGCCGTTTCCTTTGAGCAGATGTTCAGCAGCCATCAAAGCAACACTCGCGGGCTGAGACAGGGCAGAGAAGCTTGGATAGATATTTTGCAGGTACATATAGGAAGAACGTCCCGACTCCTGACAGAGCTTTAAGAACAGCGGCATGTCCTCATCCTTGAGAGCCTGAGAAACTTCCTGAGCACGCAGATTTTCGTTAAAGAAATGGTGAGCACGCAAAACAGCGCGGTCGCAGGTCTTTTCACGAAGAGCTGGAAGGTTCTGATAAAATTCTGCAGCAGGAACCTGACGGAGATACTCTTTTCCAAAGAAAGCAGCAACTGATTTCATCTCAGCAGGAACAGCAGCATATTCATCGGTCAAATCGGAGTGATCGCCCTTTACATCCACAATGCACATGCTGTATCCGCAGCGGAAAAGGTCAAACTGTGTTTTGTCCACGATTGGATGAGCAGGATCATAAAAGTCGATTGCAACAAATCCGCCGACAGAACATGCCATCTGGTCCATCAGGCCGCATGGTTTTCCGAAGTAGCGGTTTTCTGCCATCTGACCAATCTGAGCGATCAGAACCGAATCAAGTTTAGCATCGTTATAAAGATAAGAAAATACAGTGCCGATCAGCACTTCAAAAGCAGCAGAGGAAGAAAGTCCGGAACCTCTTAATACCTCGGAGGTAACACAGATATCAAAACCGCCGATCTGATAGCCCATCTCATGGAAGATAGCAGCGGTGCCGCGGATGAGGGAAGCGGTGGTGTTGATTTCGTTTTCATGGACACTCAGGTCATCCAGGCAGATTTCTTCAAAATCAAAGCCTTCGGACTGGATGCGGACAGAATTCTTGTTATTTTTGGATGCTGCAGCAATCATATCCAGATTGATGCTGGCAGCAACGACGCATCCATGCTGATGGTCGGTGTGGTTACCACTGATTTCGGTGCGTCCCGGCGCACTGAACAGTCGCGGAGTGTCACTGTCTGGAAAAGTTTTTGCAAACAGTTCCAGAAGATGGGTGTAGCGTTCCCTCTGGTGAGCGATGGAATCTTCATGATAGAGCACGGAGAAAGTGGAATCATATTCACCCTGGGAAATTGTATGTAAAAGGGAAGAAATGTTGTTCACAAAAAAACCTCCTGAAAAAATATAGGAATATAAAATAAAAGTGCTTATCTATTAGAGTAACTTATCTTAAGTGTGAAATCAAGATGAATATTAAAAGAAATCAAGCTGTTTTTTTTGACAAATATTTGTCATCTCGTTGTTTATGATAATTATAGAGAAGTAAAAAGTACAGATTAAACAAAAAAATGCAGCCGTTTTTTTAGGCTGCATTTTTTTAACAGATTTAGTTTGAAAGATTGGAAAATTTCATCTTTGCCTGCTGGACTTTTTCTGCAGGAGCGGACTGGGTTGGATACCAGCCACGTTTTTGCAATTCGCTGAAAACATCATGCTGAATCTGATGTTCTTCGGAAAGCAGGTTCATGAATTCGTTCATCAGAGAAGGGGAGGCACATTCATTTGCGTAGGTGTTGTAGTTTTCGGTCATGAATTTTTCGGACGAGAGCGCATCGGTGAGCATTTCGCGGTCAGTAAGAGTCTGTTTTGGCATCTTGGTTCCTCCTTTTGGTTAACCCAACAGATTGAGCAGTTTGTTTTTGTGGATTTCATGCTTTGCTGCAATCTGTTCGCAGGTGGTTTTGAGCTGCTGATCCTGTGTCATTTCGGCATACATCTTAAATTTCTGAATCATCAGCTGTTCCTGCCCAAGCTGCTCTTCGATAGCGGTCAGTTCTTTGGTGGTAAGATCCATGGTTTTCCCTCTTTTCTTTTGGTTTTAAAATGGCTTCATTATCAGTGTGCCCGATTTAAAGCAATTCTATCAACATTTGAAAGAAAAGGCAGGGGAAATTTTTGGAGGAAAGCTTAGAGCTGGAAATTACTGCCAAAATATTGTTGTGTTTCGGAACGGACTAATTCGATACCATGATTGCGACCAACAGCTTTATAGAGATAATAAGCCTGGCGATAGTAGTCTTTACTTTTTTCATCATCACCGAGAAAATGGTAACATTCCGCTATGATTTCAAGAGTAGAAGGGAGAGAAGCATATTGACCATACTGGACGCAGGCTTCCCATCCAAGTTTGGAAATCTCAATGGCTTTTTCATACTGTCCGTCTAAGTCTAATTCCCGTGCATAATTGTAAGAAACCAACGGAAGTAATCCACTGGATTGCTTAACATTCTGAAAATGCTGTTTGATGTAGTCAATCAGCTGAACATAGATCTGTAATGCCTGTTCATTATTTCCCTGTTCAGAATAAACACCAGCAATCTGATTAATAACCTTGACCTCATCAACACAATACAGTCCTTTGCCGATATGGTCGATATCAAAGTAAGGTGAGGTGAGTCGGATTGCTTCAAAGAGCATCTCCAGTTTTTCTTCCAGCGAATATGGCTCAACCTTGCCGTCAACCAGCTTGCCAAGGATCGCTCTGGAACGAAGGATAAACTGACGGACCTGATTGTCGTTTGGTTCTGCGATTGCTTCCAGTTCCTTGATTTTTTCCAATCCTCGCAAAGAGTCGTGGAGCACGTTGCTGGAAACGATTTCGGTCTGCAATTCGGAAATACGAAGCTCATTTTTGCTTACTAGTGCATAATATCGTTCCTCTGGAAGTCCAAGGCGCTGCATCAGCATGCGTAGCTTATTGCTTCCCGGGGTTTGTTTTCCTGATTCCAGACGGGACATGGTAACAGGTTCACAGATTCCTTCGCATAATTCGCACTGCTTTAATCCAAGTTCCAGTCTTCTTTGTCTGATTAATTCGCCGATAAAAAGTTGTTCCATCTCAGCATCGATCTCCCGTAATAAAAATTATCTGAAAATCATGTTGTTTGAGCGTGTCGTAGAATACAATTTTTGTCAATTGTCCTAATTTCAAACGAATATGATACTAATATAGCAGATTTTGTCCAATTTTGCCAGATGGAATGTGGAAAAATTTAGAGTAATATGTGTAAAAAATGCTTCATATTATTTTATAAAATAATATGAAGCAATAATTTTATTTTTAGAGAAAGAATTTTTGTTATAGGGTGACAGTCAGAAGACCGTCCTGGCCATAGGGAAGGGAATCCTGAATCCTGTTATCGCAGAAGTGGAAACATCCACCAAAAGCATCAGGATTTTGTGATAAAGAATTCATCATCAGCGCATCTGAAGAAATTTTTCCTGCCTGCTGTGTGTAGTCGTCCTGTAAGCTTTGCTGCCAGTCATCGATAGAGAAATTGACATAGATGGGCCAGAAAAGAATATCCTGCCCAAGATCGAAACGTTCTGGATAAACCCATAAATCACCGCATAGAGCAATCAGACATTGTTTCCCTCGATATTTGAACGGTTGTACCAGATTACCTTCCTGATAATGATGGTCAGTCAGGCGAGAGACTTTCCAGCCTGGTGAAATTCTGCGGTAGTCGTACAGAATCTGTCCATTTGAAATAAGAGCGCAGGAGGAATAGAGTCTGTCTTCTTCCCGCTCTACAAATCCAAACAGAAAATCAATCCCGATATCACAGCTAAGTCGGCAGATTTTCTGGATAGGCGGGGAGGAAAGTTCCACAGCAACTTCTTTGTCTTTTTCGTAATTCCAACAAAGAGAATCAAATCCCTGTAAGAAAGTTTCTCCAAAACAGATCAGGTCAGCTCCGCTATCCTTTGCACGGCGAGCATAACGTTCCATCTGATGCAGGTTATACGCAATATCGTTATTGATAAATTTTGCAGAAGCTAAAGCAATCTTCATAAGAAACCTCCTTAATGCCCTAAAAAGAATTTAAGATAAGTTTATGATACTATATCCAATTACAAAAGTCTATGTAAAATGACATTTTTAGAAAAATATAGAAAAGCGCCACAAAAGCGCCATTTCTCCAAGAATTTACCACATCAAAAACTATTGCAAAAAACAAAGATAGCGTTTATAATATCGACAGACGTAAAATAAGTGGAGAAACGTCCAAGGGAAAAAGACAGCTGTGGGGTCCGACATCAATGAATTCATAGGAGGAAAACACAGATGAAAAAAATGATTGCATTTTCGACAGCAGCAGCGATGATGCTTACCATGGGTACAGCAGCATTTGCGGATATCAGCACAGGAATTGTAGGGGAAGAAAAGAACGAATGGCCAAATGAATTTGGTTTTGGCGGTGAAATCAAGGTGGTGCGCGGTGAAGAGGCGCTCAGCTATCCGCTTGCTGAAGAAAATGAATTTGACCTTCAGCCGGGCGACACCGTTTACCTTCCGCTTTACTACACCACAAAAGAAGGTGAAAGCGTTACAATCGGAGCTTCCAAAGAAGAGATGACCGGCCATGTTCCATACACAGGTTCTATCGATAAAAACTGGAAACTGAACTTCATCGATAAGTCCAAGGACATGATCGAGACAGCGGAACTTTACAAGGCAAACTCTTCTGATAAAGCTCTGGTAAAAGGTGCAGTTTATGTAAAAGCACAGACCAAGGCAGCATATAACAGCCTGGATGATCTGGAATTTAACATTGGCGTGTTCGTTTCTGAGCGTTATACCCAGAACAAGACCGAGCAGATTCAGCTCAAAGGTGTATACAGCAACCCAAAATCCGAAAACATGGTAGACTTTGAATGGGAAAACCAGGTGTTTGAAAAAGCAGTTTGGGAAGTAGCGGAAGATCAGGATGGCACCGCAACCTTTAACTTTAACGATGATGCTTACTACACCGTAAAAATGTTCGGTGGCGATAAGGTAATGCTCGATTTCGACCGTACTTACAATAAAGAAGTTGCAAATCGTTACACTGAAGACCTGTACTTCTATAACTTCAGAGGCGATTTGGATTCCTTCAGCGCAACCGGTACTCTGACCATCCCGGTTGAAGAGGAAATGTACCTGTACGAAGTTGTAAATGGCGCACTCAAAACAACCAACGCTGTATACAACGAAGAAAATGAAGCAATGGAACTGAAAACCAGAAACCTCGGTGAGTATGTTCTCACTCCATCCAAACTGGATCTGAGCGCAGAGACAGAAAACGAAGGTTCTGACAACAACTCCAACGAAAATAACTCCAACAATTCCGGCAACAACGGCATTGTAGAAGAAACCCCATCTCAGGGTGAAAACCAGGAGAACAACGATTACCTCGGCGGCGGCAGCAGCGATAAGGGAAATCCGGATACCGGTGCAGAGGATCTGGCAGGACTGATGACTGCTATGGCAGTAGTTTCCCTGACAGGTATCGTACTCCTTGGTAAGAAGAAAAGATAAGCTCTTTTTCAAAGAGTTTTGATAAAAGACTAAAAAAGATCCTCCATCTGGTTCTCCACCCGGATGGAGGACTTTTTGTTTGCCTTTTATTACAAATATAAACGATTTATGCTTGTGAGCAAAAGGAAACTATGGTATGATGGAAAAAAAGGAGGAATGATCAGAATGAATCGACGAGGTGCAGGCGTATTTTTTTGTTTGATTGCAGCCCTTTTCTTTTGTTGTTGGAATCTTTCCGCTGCGATGTTTATGGGCGGGGGTGCCAGCTGGAGCATGGATCTGTTTGCCGCAGGGCTCGAGTATACTGGGATTTTCCTGCCGGCACTTAGTGTCGTTAATCTGATCGTTGGGGTTATTTATCTTATCCTGGCTGAATCAGCACAGATCAAAGAATTCATCATGAAACGAAAGGATTCTGGAAGATGAATCAAAATATAGGGGTAAAGATTTTTATGGTTTCTGCAGCAATGCTGCTAGCGTACTTTGGAATACCATCGGCAAATGCTTTGGTGAGCCTGCTTGTGGGAATAATTGCCCTGATGATATTGGAATATAAGGAGAGAAAATAAAAAGAGCTCCCATCAGGGAGCTCTTTTTTATGCATGAAAGGTAATATTTGGATTATGGTAAAGATTTTGCTCCCACAAAGTAGTCTGACGGGAAGGCTGTTTTGCAGCGGGAGAAGAATCGGAGAAAGAGTCGGGAATAGAATCGTCGCCCACTTCCTGTAGCTGGGTGATGTATTGCTGGTAAGCCTGCAATACGGCATCTTCCAACTGCTTTCTTGCCTGAGGGGTGATGGGATGGGAGATATCCCGGAAAGTGCCGTTCTCATCTTTGCGGCTGGGCATTGCAACAAACAGGCGTTCCGGTCCCTCGATGATTTTGATATCATGTACAGCAAGGTCATAGTCCACAGTGATGGAAACCAGTGCGCGCAGGCGGTTGTCAGAATAGGTTTTTCGGATTCGGATATCGGTGATATTCATAAGTGTTCTCCTTTTGTCTAGAAATGATGCAGAGTTTTCAGGGAAAAGATGGTGTCAACGATAGTATGTGCATCCACATATTTCTTATACCAAGCGCAGAAAAAAGAAAAAACCGAGGAAAAACGCACAAATCCTGTTTATTTTCCGCTCGATAGGCAATATAATAGAAGAAGGAGAAAAGCTAACACAGCTGATTCACTTTAAGACAAAACAGAAAGGCAGAACACTTTGTTCTAACAGAAAAGGTGGTTTGTATGACACATATTCGCAAGGATTTTTTAAACGATAAAAAACATATCCATTTTATTGGAATTGGTGGTTCGGGAATGTTCCCGCTGGTGCAGATTCTGCACGGTATGGGATACTATATCACAGGCTCGGACAACAATCCCGGTGATACCATCGACTTTGAGCGGGAAAAAATGGATATTCCGGTTGTTCTGGGACAGAAAGCAGAAAATATCAAGGGAGCAGACCTGATTGTACACACCGCTGCAATTATGGATGACAACCCGGAACTGATTGCAGCAAGAGAAAGCGGTGTGCCGACCATTGAGCGCGCCGATCTTTTGGGACTGGTCACCAGCTGGTTTGACAACTGCGTTTGTATTTGTGGTACACATGGTAAGACAACCACCACTGCCATGCTTACCCAGATGTTTATGGAATGCGGGATGGACCCTTCGGCAGTAGTAGGAGGCAAGCTGCCTGCAATCGGCGGTAGCGGACGTCTTGGAAAAAGTGATATTATGGTCTGCGAAGCGTGCGAATTTGAGGATCATTTCTTAAAGTGCCATCCAGATATTGCAGTTATCCTCAATGTAGATGCTGACCATCTGGAATACTTTAAGACGCTGGACAACATCATTGCTTCCTTCCATAAGTTTGCACAGATGACCACAAAGACAGTTATTTATAACGGGGATGACATAAACTCCTGCAAGGCAGTGGAGGGAGTTACCGGCAAAAAGATGATTACCTTTGGTATGGATGAGAAAAATGACTACTATCCAAAGAATATTGTCCACAAGGATGGCAGACATACCCGCTATTCCCTTTATTACCATGGGGAAAATTTAGGAGAAGTATTGCTCAATGTACCAGGAGATCACAATATTTTAAATAGTATTTCGGCAATTGCTGCGGCAATCGAATCTGGATGCAGCGTTTCACAGGCGCTTTCTTCGGCAAGTGTGTTTGAAGGAGCTGGCAGACGATTCGAGATTATGGGCGAAAACAAAGGAGTTACCATTGCGGACGATTACGGACATCATCCGGCAGAAATTGAGGCTACCTTAAAAGCAGCAAAAGCAATGGAGTACAAACAGGTTTGGGCGGTACATCAGCCATTTACCTATTCCAGAACCGCAATGCTGCTGGATGATTTTGCAAGAGTTTTGCAGATTGCAGATCATGTGGTTCTCTCAGAAATCATGGGTTCCAGGGAAAAGAATACCTACAATATCTATGCCAAGGACCTTGCAGATAAGATTCCAGGATGTGTGTGGTTTGAGACCTTTGAGGAAATTTCAAAATATGTCATGAGCCATGCTCAGCCAGGGGATCTGGTCATCACCTTAGGATGCGGCGACGTTTATAAGTGTGCAAAATTAATGTTAGCAGAGAAGTAATGTCTGTCAAAAACATAAGTTTGCGGGTACCCTGTAACATTTAATAAAACCAGAGAAGCAGTTTTAGAGATTCCACACGGGAATGGTGAGATGGGGCTGTAGTTTTGCAGCCAACCATCTGCACTCAGTACGGGAAAAAACTCTTGAAAGTTGGCTGCCTCTTGTGCTACAATAAAAAATACAGAAGGAACGTTTTGGTTCCTATATTTTCTGGTTGAATTGCCCAGAAAAAATGATAACGAAAAGGAAGAGATTACCATGAAAAAAGTAGTTGCAACAACAAAAGCTCCAGGCGCAATCGGTCCATACTCCCAGGCAATCGTAGCTGGTGACAATATGTACATTTCCGGCCAGCTGCCAATCAATCCAGCTACCGGCGAACTGGCTGAAGCAAACATCCAGGCACAGACAAAACAGTCTCTGGAAAACATCAAAGCAATCCTCGAGTCTGAAGGTCTCTCCATGAAAAACGTTGTAAAAACAACCGTTCTCATGCAGAACATCGGTGATTTCGGCGCAATGAACGAAGTTTATGCAGAATACTTCACCGAAGAATGCCCAGCTCGTGCAGCTTACGAAGTTGCTAAACTGCCAAAAGGCGCTCTGGTAGAGATTGAAGCAATCGCTTACGTAAAATAATCACAGACTAAGTGTCTGTAACCTAGGAAAAAGGACACCTCGGACGGTGTCCTTTTTTCGGGTCTCGGACAAAATACGGGAGTTTTTAAGGAAGGAAACAAGATGAATTATCAGCAAGCTTGTTTTTATATTGAAGAATGTCAGCAGGGACGCGGAAGATTTGGTCTGAACAAGCTGGAAGAAGTGCTTCATCAGCTGCATGACCCGCACAAGAAGCTTTCGTTTGTTCATGTGGCAGGAACCAATGGAAAGGGTTCCACTGCCGCCATGTTGTCCTCTGTTCTGACCAAAGCCGGTTACAAAACGGGACTGTACACTTCACCGCACCTGATGCGCTATAACGAACGAATGAAAATAAATGGACAGGATATCCCGGATGAAGATTTTATCGAGGCTGCCGAGACTGTAAAGAAAGTCTGCGATAAAATGGGAGGGGTTCCGATTGTCTTTGAAATATTGACCCTAATGGCACTGTGGTATTTTGCAAAGGAACAGTGTGATATCGTGATTCTGGAAGTAGGAATCGGCGGACGCATTGATGCAACCAACTGTATTCCTTCCCCAAAGGCAGCGGTTATCACCCAGTTGGGATTGGATCATACCGAAACGCTGGGAGATACCCTTGAAAAGATTGCAGCAGAAAAAGGTGGAATCATAAAACCCGGATGTTATGCTGTCATGGCAGAACAGAAGGAATCTGCAGTGGATGTGGTAAGAGAAATCTGTAAACAAAAACAGGTTCCGCTGACCATTTCTTCCGTTTCCCGCATGAAGGTGCTGTCTTCCTCGGTAGAGGGACAACAGATCGAGGATAAAGAATATGGAGCTATCTTTCTTCCGCTTGCCGGAGCACACCAGGTAAAAAATCTGGCCAACGTATTGGAAACAGTGGGGGTATTAAAACAGCAGGGATACCAGATTTCGGATGATGCAGTCGTGGATGGAATCCGGCAAACAAAATGGCCGGCCAGAATGCAGCGCCTTTGCACAAATCCTGATTTCCTTCTGGATGGGGGACACAATCCACAGTGTGTTCAGGCAGCAACAGAAGCATTAAAAGCATTCTATCCGGATAAAAAAGTAGTATTTTTAACTGGAATGATGCAGGACAAGGATACAGATCGGATGCTTGAAGAGATGGTGCCGCTTGCGCAGGAATTTGTCTGTATCCATCCGGACAGCCAGCGCGCAATGGATCAAAATGATATGTGCCGCATGTTGAGGGAAAGATATGGGGTGCAGGCAACTGCTTGTCAGACGGTCAACGAGGGAATCAGGACTGCAATCCAAAAAGCGGGAGATCATGCAGTGGTCTGCGCGTTGGGATCGTTGTATCTTGCCGGAGAGATTCAAAGCTTTTTTGAAAAAGGAGAACAGTGTCGTTAATATTTTTCCAAACTGTAAAATATCCGACAAAAGCCCTTGGTTCTTTGACAAATCGGCTGAGAAATGGTATCATAAATTTTGATTATGAAGATAAAATGTGGGTGGAAGAAAGTGCAACATTCCTCTGCTCACAGAACAAAAGACCCGTAGGGTAAATGGGGGAAAAACAGTGAAAAAACTGATTGCTTTATTACTCGCAATGATCCTTTCTGTTTCGATGTTCAGCGGATGCTCTTCCAAAGAAGAAACCAGCGAACAGCAGCAGACTGCCGAGCAGACCACTTCTACTGAAGGAAATATGGTCAGCGCTGACTGCAAAGGAAGCGTGCTTACCTGGAACCTTGGTGTGGACAGCCAGACTCTGGACCCGGCAAAAGCAGTATCTGATGACAGCATGAGCGTGATCAACAACACCTTCGAAGGTTTGATGCGCGAAAGTGCAAACGGTGTAGAACCGGCAATGGCACAGGATATGCCGCAGGAAACAGAGAATGAGGATGGAACTGTAACGCTGACTTACACACTGCGCGATGCATCGTGGTCGGATGGACAGCCAGTTACTGCCAACGACTTTGAGTTTGCATGGAAACGCTGTGCAGATCCTGCTAATAATGCGGAAAACGCTTATCTGATGGGATATCTTGCAAATTACGACGATATCGCTCAGGGACTTGCTGAGGTCGACACTTTGGGTGTAAAGGCAGTGGATGATAAAACTCTGGAAGTAACACTCAACCAGCCAACAGAATATTTTAATGAACTGCTCACTCTGCCGGCATTTATGCCATTGAGAGAGGATATGGTCGGCTCGGATGACAGCTGGTCCAAAGATCCGCAGAGAGCAGTTTCCAACGGTCCATTCACTCTGGTTGGATATACAGCAGGAACGGAATTTGTTCTTCAGAAAAATGATCAGTACTGGAACAAGGAAAACGTATCTCTGGATTATATTGTAGCAAGAATGCTGGATGAAAACTTTGCACCGGTTGGTATGGCATTTGGTGATATTATGCTGACTGAGGGAGAGGTTTCTCAGCCAGAAAACCAGACCGATACCGAAGGAAATACCGTGGAAGTTCCACAGCTTGCAAATACTGTCACTGCAGCAACAATACCATCTTCAACTGTAGTTAGTCTGGTGGTTAACACCAATACAGCAAATTCTCTTCTGAAAAACGCAGATGTCAGAAACGCACTTTCTCTGGCATTGGATCGTACTGCAGCAGCCGAAGCAGCAGGCGGACAGGCACTGCTGTCGGTAAGCCCATTGGGAGGAGAAAATCTCTCTGCAACAGCAGATACCGAAAAAGCACTGAGCATGATAAATGGTGCAGCTTCGGAAGAAGCAACTGATACAGAGGAACAGACTGCAGACGATAAATCCATTGAGATTGTTTATCTGGAAAACGATGAACTTGCAGCAGCTCTGGAAACAGTAAAATCTTCCTGGGAAGCGCTGGGCTTCTCGGTAACCCTGACTGCTCAGGATGCAGAGACCTTTAAGCTCAGCAGAAACAGCCTGCAGTATGCAGATATTCTGTGCAGCGTATGGGAAGCAGATGCACAGGATCAGCAGCTTTATCTGGAACCATACCTTTCCTATAATGTTCAGTCGGGCTGTGGATACACAAATCCTGATTTCGACCAGCTGATTCTGGATGCAATGCAGGCATCGGGCGAAGAAAGAACAGCAAAACTTTCTGAAGCAGAGACCACCCTGCTTGAAGACGGATATGTGATGCCGCTCTATCAGCAGACCATCACAACCACCAGCGATACTGCGAAGGTATCCGGCTGGAGCATTCTGCCAAATGGAATGTACTGGTTTGGTGAAGCTTCGGTAAACAAATAGTTATAATGTTAAATTATATAACAAAAAGGCGGGAAGTATATTTCCCGCCTTTTTTGTTATACTAAAGAAAAAATGTTGTGGTGATGTGTGTGATAAAAAAAGGTGCATATTCGCTGATTTTGTTTTTGTTTGGCGGAATCGGTTACTCTTTTATTGAGGTGTTGTGGCGCGGATTTACCCACTGGAGCATGTTCTTGCTGGGAGGATTTTGTTATCTTCTGATGGGAATTCTGGCAGAACAGTGCTGCGGCAGATTACCTTTGTGGTTCTGCTGCTTTTTTGCCACTCTTTCGATCACCTTCCTGGAGTTTATAACAGGCTGTGTGGTCAATCTGGGGCTTGGCTGGGATGTCTGGAATTATGCTGACCAGCCGCTGAATCTAATGGGACAGGTCTGTCTGGGATTTACCTCCCTGTGGTTTTTACTGAGCATCCCAGTCAGCGAGCTGGCTTTCTGGATGCGAAAAAAGTTAAACCGATTATAGGATGGAGTAACGCTGGGCATAACCACAGCGCCGGCATAATTCTTCGGATGGGGTTCGGCGTGAAAAACCATCGTACAGTGCCTTGGCACGAGGAGAGGAGAGAATCTCTGAAAGTGGTTTTTCATAGATGTTTCCGAGGTCAATGTTCCCCTCCGAATCCAGACAGCAGGGAACAACTGTTCCATCTACAAGAACGCCGAACTGATCGCGGAGTCCATGACAGAACACACTGTCAAACGATTCTTGCTGCTGAATATCCGGCCAGGAAAATTTTTCCGCGGTTTCCAGATAGACCCTATCGCAAAGGGAGATGCTGGCTTTATGTTCCAGAGCCTCAGCTGGGTCGAAATCGAGATGAAAAAATTCTCTGACCTGATGAAAAATATCCACATTGCGCTGGTTTGCCGCCTTTAAAACAGCACTGTCCTTGTTCCAGAGACGAAGTACGCAGTAGGTTTTGGTCTGTTGGGAAGCAAGGGCACAAAACTGCAGGATATCCTGTAAGTATTCCTCAAGCGTTTGTCCGGTCTGATTTGCTTCAAAGCTATGGACCGAAATGCTGACCCGGTACAGGGATGGGGAAGAAAGCAGGGTGTCCTGTTTTTCTTTGAGCAGGGTTCCATTTGTGGTGAGCGATACCTTTAAACCTCTTTCACCGCAGATGGTGAAAAATTCTTTAAGGCTCGGGTGAAGGAGTGGTTCACCCATCAGGTGAAAATAAACATAGTCGGTAAAAGGAGTTACCTCGTCGATCAGGTGCAGAAATTCCTCTGTCGAAACAAAACGCGAGGAACGTTTCGTTTTAGGGCAGAAAGAGCAGTTAAGGTTACATACATTAGTGATTTCGAGATAGGCTTTCTTAAAAGGTTTGCTGGATTTTTTTCCCATACTCAGTTTCCTTTCCGGTAACAGATACTTTCTATTCAGTATACCAAAAAATAAGGGGAAACAGAAGGGCTTTTGTTGAAGGACAGGGCATTTTTTGATATACTAAAAGGACAATAGAGAAAAGAAGGAAGAACAGTACGAAAGCATACGGATTGCTTTTATTGGCGGCTATTGTTTGTGCATTGTTTTCGGACCAGATAGATAAAATGTTTGCTTTGGACGATCAACTGAAAAAAGTACTTTTGTTTTTTTCGGCTGGAGTTTTTCTGGTTTGCATGATTGGAGTAGCGGCGTCCATTTTTTCAATCCTTGAAATGGGATAGATATACCAAAGTTTACCTACTAAGTAAAAAATGAAAGTGCGATATAGGGTCTAGGCTTAGCCTAGGGGAGGAGAAATATGCTTAAGAAAAATCAGATAGAAGAAGCAGAAATTACTGCGATGTCCTCGGATGGAAATGGCATCGCAAAAATAGATGGAATGGTTGTGTTTGTTCCTTATACTGCCGTTGGGGATAAACTGAAAATCAGAATCGTAAAGGTGCAGAAAAACTATTCTTTTGGCATCATAGAGGAAATCCTGCAGCCTTCTCCAGACCGGGTGGATGACCACTGTCCGGTTTATAAAAAATGCGGCGGCTGTGCGTTTCGCCATATTTCTTATGAGGCGGAGCTGCGCCACAAGGCAGAGTTTGTACAATCCAATCTGCGCAGACTGGGCGGATTAGATCCGGTTATGCTGCCAATTACACCATCTCCGCTGGTACAGGGCTACCGAAACAAGGCACAGTATCCAATCCGTGAATACGATGGAAAAATCGAAGCAGGATTCTTTGCAAAGCGCAGCCACAGAGTCATCTCCTGTGCAAGCTGTGATTTGCAGCCAGCCTTTTTTGAACAGATTCTCGAATATACCAAACAATTTTTGGAAGAGTACCACATCTCAGCTTATAACGAACAGACAGGAAAAGGAAAGGTACGTCATCTCTATATTCGCTACGGAGAAGTTTCCGGCGAAGTCATGGTTTGTCTGGTGGTTAATTCCGAACGTTTGCCGCATGCAGCAGAATATGTAGAAGGCCTGCTCAAGGTTTGCCCACAGGTGGTATCGGTGGTGCTCAACATCAATCGTGAACAGAACAACGTCATTCTGGGACAAAAATGTATTACTCTCTATGGAAAGGACACCATCGAGGACACTCTTTGCAATGTTCGTTTTGAGCTGTCTCCCCTGAGTTTTTATCAGGTTAACCGCCAGGCAGCAGAAAAGCTTTACCGCCTTGCAGCTGAGATGGCTCAGTTTGAGGGAAACGAACTGCTGATTGACCTCTATTGTGGGGCAGGTACCATCGGCCTTTCAATGGCTTCCAAAGTGCGGGAGCTGATCGGGGTAGAGATTGTGCCGGACGCAGTTGAAAACGCAAAGGAAAATGCAAAGCGTTGCGGAGTAGAAAATGCACGATTTATCTGTGCAGATGCAAAGGAAGCTGCAGCACAGCTGGCTGCGGAAAATCTGCATCCTGACGTGATTGTTGTGGACCCGCCGAGAAAAGGCTGTGACCTTGAGGTATTACAGGCAATTGCTGCTATGGCTCCAAAACGTCTGGTCATGATTTCCTGCAACAGTGCTTCTCTGGCAAGGGATTGCAAGGAGCTTAAGGCATTGGGCTATCATCTGGAGAAAGCAGCACCGGTCGATCTGTTTCCGAGGACAACTCATGTGGAAGCAGTCGCACTGTTAAGCAGAAATAAGTAGGATTGCTGTAAAAAAAGGAAACAAAAATGAGAGCACCATTTCAAATACTTGCAATACCGTACAGGTTTGTTAATCAGGTTCCGGTATATTGCGTGTTCCATCGTACAGATTCTGGTGAGTGGCAATTTATCGCCGGAGGCGGTGAGGATAATGAAACGCCGCTCCAGGCAGCAAGACGTGAAATATCGGAAGAAGGCGGTGTTTTGCCTAATCGTATGATGGAGTTAAAGTCCATGTGCTATATTCCGACCAATATTTTTCCCCAAATGCATCTGTACAACTGGCCGGAGGATACCTATGTTGTGCCAGAATATGCATTTGGCTTTGAATGTACAGAAGAAATAAAATTATCTCACGAGCATACCGAATGTATGTGGCTTTCTTATCAGGATGCATATGAAAAGCTTCGGTGGGATTCCAACCGAACGGCATTGTACGAACTGAACTGTCGATTAAAGAAAAAATAATGTTCTGACGCTGACTAATCAGGAAAAGGAGGCGGCAAATATGACCGATGAACAGTATTACCGCCTCTATCTGGACGGTGATGAAACAGGGTTGAGTGAGCTGATGAAAAAATATGGCAGTGCACTTACCTTGTATATTAACGGGTATCTTCACGATCTTCATGAAGCAGAAGATCTGATGATCGAGGTCTTTACCTATCTATTTGTCAAAAAACCCCGTATTCGAGATGGTGGGCTCAAGGCCTATCTCTATAAATCAGCACGACACATGGCGATACGGCACCGGAAAAAGCTGCATTTATCTTTCAGCATGGAAAATCTTTCAGAAGAACCGGAAAGTGATTTACTGGTGGAAGAGGTTGTCAAAACCAAAGAACAAAATGAAATTCTTCATTTTTGTATGAAACAGCTTCAGCAAAACTATCGTGAGGCATTGTATCTGGTGTACTTTGAAAATATGAGCTATGCACAGGCTGCTGAAGTTATGGGAAAAAGTGTCAAGCAGATTACCAATATGGTTTATCGAGGAAAGCACAGTTTGCGGGGACTTTTGGAAAAGGAGGGAATTACGGATGCGAAATCATGAGGAGCGTTTGGAAGAAGTTCAAAAAAGGATTGCACAGGTTCAGTACAAACAAAAGCAGCGCCGCAGTTATATGATGGCAGTGTCTTCTGTGGCAGTCTGCCTTGTGGTCATTGTGGGTTTAGCTTCTGTAATGCCCGGAGTTGCTCAGAACATTATAGTATCAGATTATGACACATTTAAGACAACAGCCAGTATCTTTACCGAAGGTACAATGTTTGGATACCTTTTGATCGGATTGATTGCGTTTGTCCTGGGCGTGTGTGTTACAATTTTGTGCCTGCACATCCATAATCTTCAGAAAGAAGAAAAAGAAATGGGGGACAAGGATGATAGAAATCATAGATAACCTTTCACAGGTTCTGGTTGCTATGCTGGGATGTATCATATCCGGTGTTTTCTATTATAAGAGTCGCAAACAACCTTTTTTTATTCTGACCTGTTTTTATGGATGTTTTATGCTGGCAGGGCTTTACTGGATGCTCTATACGATCCTGGTTACCGATGCGCCTCCTATGTTTTATGTATCAGAAATCGGCTGGCTGTCAAGTTACCTTTTTTTGTATCTGCTCCAATACAGCATTTCTGATAAGGAAGAGCGTGCTTTTCGCTGCAGCAGAATGTATGTTGCATCAGCAGTCATTGTTTTTTTCACATTGTATTATATCAGCATCGGAAGCTTGATTTATAATATCATAATAGGTGGTATTATGCTTACACTCACCTGGTGTTCGGTGCGAGGATTTGTTTATCAGAAAAAGCAAACGGGTTCCAACAAATGGAAATTTCACCTTGCAGTAATTGTTTTTGTTGCGTTGGAAAATTGCCTTTGGCTGTCCAGCTATCCATGGGTGAGCGACACCTGGACGAATCCTTATTTTTGGATTGATTTTATGCTTACAACTTCGATATTTCTTATTCTGCCATCGGTCAGAAAGGCGGTGGAAGCATGACGTATATCGAAAATATCTTTGTATGTGTTGCGGCACCGCTGGTTATCACTGCGCTGTGTATGGGCAAAAAATATCTGAGCTTCTTTGTGTTTATTTTGGAAGGAATGGGTGTGTGCCTGCTTTCGGCGTATGTGAATACCTTTGTAGCGGCTTTGTATCAAACAAACGCCTTTCATGCTACGGTAGAAATTGCACCGGTGGTGGAAGAAGTGATGAAGCTGCTGCCCTTGATGTTTTATCTGTTTGTATTTGAGCCAAAACCAGATGAAATCAAAAACGCTGTCCTCACCCTTGCCGCAGGATTTGCTACTTTCGAAAATATTTGTTATTTGATTGAAGGTGGAGCGGAAAACCTGGATTATCTATTGATACGCGGTCTTGGTGCGGGAGCAATGCATATTGTTTGTGGAGCAATCATTGGCTATGGACTTGCTTATGTATGGAATCGCCAATGGCTCAAAATTGCTGGTACACTGGGACTTTTGGGTGCATCGATTGCATTTCATGGTACCTATAATCTGCTGATTTCTTATGGAAGCTGGGTACAGCACATTGCCTATGTACTCCCGATAGCGACGGTAATGATCGGTGTGTTGTTTGATAAACTGTTTATGCCACGGCTAAAAAAGGAATATAGATAGATTGTTTTTAAGAGCTATCAATTTGATAGCTCTTTTTTTATATGTTTTTTCAATTTAAGTGAGAGTTTTTCCAGATTTTTGTCCCTATATAAATGAGAGACTTTTCCAAAGTGATTTTATAAGAGGGGGAGGAGATAGTACAGTAAGATTAGGAATTTGTCTAAATGGAAAAGATAAATAGGAATGAGTAAATACAGAAGCAAGAGGATCAAGACAAAAAGAGTTTGGAAATCCATTTTTTCAGAGAAAGATGTTTTGGTATCATAACAGGATGCTTTCAAAAGTTACTGGAAGATTTAATCATTTCGATATGATATTGAACAAATCTCATAAATAAGATATAATTTATGAGATTGTATGGATGAATCAGGAAAAACACAGTCAAATAGTAATTTCTCTTAGAAAAGGTTGTGGACAAACATCACAATTAAAAGGAATTTCTGGAAAATCAGGGATTTTAAGACTCATTTTAAAAACAAAAATCTTTTGTGTGTGGATAAACAGGAGTAAAAAAGATTATTGAGATGGATCAAAAGGAAGAATGGATGGTTTTTAAAGTGAAACAAAGTCCGGAAGAAAAAAAGGTTATTGAACTTATCAGCTTTATGGTGCACAAGCATTACTGTGAAAATGATATTGAAGCGGTGATAGAATATCTGGATGAAGATATTGTCTGGATTGGTGCGGGAGATCACGAATATGCCGTTGGAAAAGAAGTAATTGATATTTTTCGAAAGTTTGCAGGTCAGATTCCAAAATGTAATATTTCAGAGGAAGAGTATCACGTGTTGACGATCGCTCCTGAGGTCTATCTGTGCAGCGGACGGATGTGGATTGTGACGGATTCCTCTACTCAAATCAGTCTCAGAGTTCACCAGCGTATTGCAGCAATTTTTCGCAATATAGAAGGTAAACTTCGTTGCTGCCATATTCATGTTTCCAATCCATACGATGAAATGGTGGAAGATGATATCGGTTTTCCTGTAAAGATGGCACAGCAGTCGTATCAGTATCTGCAGGAACGAGTTGCAGAACAGAAAAAAAAGATTGCAGAGCAGACACAGGAGTTAAAGCGTCTGAGCTATGAGGACTCTTTGACCGGATTATATAATCGAAATAAGTTTAATCAGGATCTGAATATAGAGCAAGGTCCGAACCAGTTTGGAATAGGAGTTGCCTGTTTTGACTTAAACGGGCTTAAAGAAGTAAATGACAGGAACGGTCATCGTGCGGGCGATGTTTTGATCTGTCGTGCAGCAGAATGTCTCAAAAAAGGCTTTGAAGGGAAAGCATACCGGATCGGCGGCGACGAGTTTGTTGTAATCGACAACACTCTTGCAGAAGATGATTTTAAGGCGGCGGTGTATGCGGTACAGGAAACGATGGAGCATGATGGAATCAGCTGTTCCGTGGGGATCTCATGGCGTAATTCCCAATACAATATCAGGGAACAGATTGATGAAGCAGACAGGTTTATGTATGAACAAAAGCGGGAATTTTACTGTCAAAGACAGCATGACCGCAGAAAATGCAGGTAAGCATATATTTTTATAAAAAATAAACTTTGGAAAAGAGGAACCAGCAATTGGATATCAGTCAGTTAATGAAAACAAACACTCCATACTGTGCAAAACATGGACAGATTAAGCCAGAGCTGCAGCTGCGGGCAAAGGAACTTGTTTGGGAATATAACCAGACAAGACCTTCGGAAGCGCAAAAACGCCATGCAATCTTGAAACAGCTGCTTGGAACCTGCCATGAACTTACCTTTATTGAGCCGAGTTTTCGCTGTGACTATGGTTTTAATATTCATTCCTATGGTTTGGCTGTCATTAACTATAACTGTGTGATGCTGGATACCTCACCAATCCATATTGGAGCGGGAGCATTTATTGGACCCGGAACTTGCCTGAGCTGTGCAGGACACTCTCTGGACGAAAAGCAGAGGGTTGAGGAAGGAATTGGAACATCTGCCCCTATCATTCTTGAGGAAAATGTCTGGCTGGGAGCAAATTGTACTGTCTGCGGTGGGGTCACCATCGGAAAAGGCAGTGTCATTGGAGCAGGCAGTGTGGTTACCCGTGATATCCCGGCTGGAGTGGTAGCAGTGGGAAGTCCCTGCCGCGTGCTGAGAAAGATTACAGAGCAAGATCGCTTGCAGCTGACGGAGGAAGCATAATATGGCAGAGACGTTTGAAGTAAAGATTATCGCAAGGATACATAGCGATTTTCCTTCCAAGTTTGGAATTCCGCGACAGAGCGGACTGGTGGAAAATTTGCAGTCACTTATCGTCTTTGAACCAGAGTACCGAAATCCACAGGCGCTGCGCGGATTGGAGGATTTCTCCCACCTGTGGCTGATCTGGCAGTTTTCCAAAGCCGTGCGGGAAGACTGGTCTCCGACAGTGCGGCCGCCAAAGCTTGGAGGAAACACCAGAATGGGAGTATTTGCTACTCGATCTCCATTTCGTCCTAACCCGATTGGACTTTCCTCGGTAAAGCTGGAAGCAATTGAGAAACATCCAAAATATGGGATGGTTCTGCGGGTTTCGGGAGCAGATTTGATGGATGGAACACCAATTCTGGATATCAAGCCATATCTTGCTTATACTGACAGCCATCCGCAGGCAAAGGGTGGATTTACTGACAAACTTCATTTGAACCCGCTTATTGTCATCATTCCAGATGAATGGAAGCAAAAAATTCCACAGGATAAACTGGAAGCATTGATTGGGGTGCTGGGTCACGACCCACGACCATCCTATCAGGATGATCCCGACAGAGTATACGGATTTTTCTTTGGTGGGATGGAAGTTTGCTTTACTGTTTGTGAGCATACATTGACAGTTTGTGAGATACGATAAATAAAAAAGGAACCTCTGAGGAGGTTCCTTTTTATTCTTTCACGACCATTTATAGCGTTTTCTTAAAACAGATAATTCGATTTGCTTCCTCAAAACCACAGGCAAGATGAAAGGAAAGGCTCTGGGTATTATCCAGCTCACAATCGCTGGCAAATTCCCGGCAGCCTTGTTTTTTAGCCCAGGTTTCGCAGGAGGAAAGCAGCTGACGGGAGATGCCTTTTTGTCGGTAATTTTCCAATACAAAGATGCCCTCCAGATATCCAACTGGGCTGTGTGAACATCCTTCCACATAGTCATTTCGGAGAGAACACTGTGCAAAGCCGACCATCTGACTATCCTCAAAAGCAGCAAAAATAATTCCACAGGAAAGAAATTCGCAAAATTCCTCGTGAAGTTCTTCCTTACTGTGGTGAGGCCATAATTTTGCGGCAAGTGCGGCAAGTAAATCAACTTCCCGTGTTAAGACAGGTCTGATCTCCATGTTCAAAAACCTCCTTAGAATGAATATGCTTCTATTTTTGTCCTGATTGTTTTGGGATTTGATTATTATGTTCAGGAGTATTCGGATTTTGTGCCGGTATATTACTTTGCAAGAAATTGGTCAAGGTTTGCAAGAGATTTTTCGGTCAGACGTTCGATTGCCTGATAGGAACCGCCGGAATAACCGCCGTAGCAGCTGACGTTTTCCACTTCTTTCAGCGATTCATCTCCCAAGGCCATCAGGCTGTCGCAGAAGTAGTAGTTGTCCCCATGAGAGAGCCAAGTTCTTAACGCATCCAAATCACAGGCAGGGGTAAGACCGGTATTAAACAGGATTTTGTGATTGCCAAATTTTTCGAACTCTTCCTGGTGCAGCAGAGTGACAAACTTATTTAAACAGGTGCAGACACAGATGTTTTTTTGGAGCAGTTCATCCAGAGGCAGATAAGCGATGCCTTCTGCTTCAATTTCAGGCTTATGGCTGCGGCTGTAATAGGTGACATCTGCTCCGAAAAAGCGCAGTGCCCGTGCTACCACCTGACCGGTGGCGCCCATTCCGATGATGCCAACCGGAATACCGGTTAATTCCAAAGGACGATCTCCCCAGCGTTTGCCGTGGAAGCCGTGAAGCAGATCGGTCAGCTGGGAAATAACGTACTCTCCAACGCCGATATCACCATAATCCCGCACACCCAAAACGGTGATGCCGCGTTCTCTTGCACAGCGGATATCTACACTTGCACTGTTTTCATCGTACAAGCTGCAGCACATGCCGATGTAGCGCAGGTTTGGACAGTGTTCAATGATGTTTGCAGTGATCTGTGTGGTGATGTTGACCAGAATGCCGTCAGCATCTTTTGCTCGTTGGATGACTTTTTCCTCACTGGAAGGGATATCATCGTAAAAGACGTATTCTTCGGCTCTTTTTGCAAACTCTTCGTTTGCGTTTGGAGTAAGATTGAGCCGTTCCACGGCAACTAATTTTTTCAGCATAAAAAGACCTCCTGTTTTATAGATAATGTTATAACTCTTTCCATTCCAAACAGATTGTTCCATCTGCTTTTTGAAAGCGAAATACAAGATAATATCGACTGATCTGAGAGGTATCTAAATTTTGGACAGGATGGATGTTGTCCAGAGAAAATAGAACGTTTTTATTTTTATCCTGGATTTCTGCTATTGCGGTTCCTTTGGTGATGTCATAGGAAAAAGAAAACTGATACAAATGATTTTTAGACAGATTCAGAACACGTTTGGTGTATCCGGTGCAGGAAGAAAAGGTGATTTTGCGGCTAGCAGAGTCTTTACCTCTGCGATCAAAATAAAGTAGTGCCCTTTTCTGATTGATAATAAGATATCCGCTAACCCAAAGCATGTAGAACAAAAGACAGACAACAAGGAAGATCAGGACTATTTTCATTTTTTCACTTCCTCTTTTTACAGATTTCTTACAAACTGTAAAACCTGTTCAAAAAATTGGTGGCGGGTTTCCTGCGTCATAGTCCATGCCCAGGCAGGGTCTTCTTCCCGCAGCGGGTGTTTGTCCGAAGCAATCAAGACAGATACAACATCGACACCAAGAAAACTTCCAACTGAAAAGAGGGCTGAGGTTTCCATATCCACACCGACAGCGCCTTTTTCACGCCAGAGCTGTTCCTTCCAGAAGGTTTGACGATAGACTGCATCGGTGGAAACGATGGGGAGAGATTTTGCACTGGTAATTTCTTTTACGGCTCGCTGATAGAGGGAAGGGGAGGGAACGGAGTATTCGATCGAATTATAATAGTGCAGGGAAGTTCCTTCCTCCACAAATGCCTTGTTTGGAATAATGATATCGCCGTTGTTGACATTTTCCCCAAAGGCACCGAACATTCCCACAGCAACAATCGTTTTTACGCCAAGAGCAGCCAGTGTTTCCAGAGTGTCCACTGCCTGCGGCGCACCTCTTCCGCCGTCCAGAAAACAGAAATGGTTATCTAAATCAAACTGATAAACCGGACAGCCTCTTAAAAATCGGGGCAGCTTTTCGCAAAGTAAATGAGTTGGATAATTCCGCCGCAGATATTCCTCTCCACTGTGCATATAAAAGAGAACAGCAGTTTGAGGAAGACAAAGATTTTGCGGGTTGTGCCCGGACTGGATATGTTCCTTTGCAGTGATGACGGCACGAGTGTTGTCATCAGGATATTTCCACATAAAATCCCTCCTTTGATTGTATTTTCAGATGATAGGATTATTTTATCACGACAGGAAATAAATTTCCATCTATAGCGTATTTTTTTAGATGAGGTTACAAAAAAAGCCTCCGCAGTTTGATGCGGAGGCTTTTGAGAAGTCTAAACAGTCATCTCAGAAAAATTATTTTCTGTTAACCAGCTGACGGGTATGTTCAGCAACCTGTTCAGGAGTGATGTCGGTCTTCTGAGCAACACCGGTGTCGATTGCAGCCTGTGCAACGAATTTAGCAACAGCTGGAGCAACACGTGGATCGAATGGAGATGGGATAACATATTCTGCGTTGCATTCTTCATCGGAAACCAGAGAAGCGATTGCTTTTGCAGCAGCGATCTTCATCTCTTCATTGATCTTGGTAGCATGAACGTCCAGAGCACCACGGAAAAGACCTGGGAATGCGAGAACGTTGTTAACCTGGTTTGGATAGTCGGAACGACCGGTACCAACAACAGCAGCGCCAGCTTCTTTAGCCAGAGCAGGATCGATTTCTGGAGTTGGGTTAGCGCAAGCAAAGATGATTGGTTTGTCAGCCATGGTTTTGATCATATCCTGAGTGAGAACGCCAGGAGCGGAAACACCAACGAATACGTCTGCGCCTTTGATAACGTCAGCCAGAGAACCGGAGAGTTTCTTAGCATTGGTGATCTTGGACATTTCAACTTTAACATCGTTGAGGCCATCGCGTCCTTCATAGATTGCACCCTTGCTGTCGCAGAGGATTGCATCTGCAATACCTGCGGAGAGCAGCAGTTTGGTGATAGCGATAGCAGCAGCGCCAGCACCGCTTACAACAACGTGGAGATCTTTGATGTCTTTGCCAACAACTTTCAGAGCGTTGAGCAGACCTGCCAGAGTAACGATAGCAGTACCATGCTGGTCATCGTGGAAGATCGGAATGTTGCAGATCTCTTTGAGTTTGTTTTCGATGTAGAAGCATTCTGGAGCTTTGATGTCTTCGAGGTTTACACCGCCGAAGGTTGGTTCCATCAGTTTAACGGTTTCAACGATCTTGTCAGGATCCATGGTGTCCAGACAGATTGGGAAAGCGTCAACGCCTGCAAAGGATTTGAACAGAACAGCTTTACCTTCCATAACCGGCAGACCAGCGCCAGCGCCGATGTTGCCAAGGCCCAGAACAGCAGTACCGTTTGTTACAACAGCAACCATGTTGCCTTTTGCAGTATAATCGTAGATTGTATTGTAGTCTTTATTGATTTCGAGGCATGGCTGAGCAACGCCTGGAGAATAAGCAAGAGAAAGGTCTTCTGCACCGTTGAGAGGAACTTTGCACTCTACGCACAGTTTACCATGTGCTTTTTTGTGCAGTTCAAGAGATTTTTCATAAACGTCCATTTCGGGAATCCTCCTTAAACTTAAATCGTGTTTTACACTGTTACATGTCCCCAGAATGCCGGTAGGCAAAACAGGAACTCCCGCGAATTTTTGCCTGCAAAAAGAATCACTTCCAGCAGAAATTCGATACTTTTATTGTACTCTTTTTGTGAAAAAAAACGCAATAGAAAAAGCGTACAAAGATTTGCCAAAATGATGGACAAATTGCAAAAAAATGAATTAAAACTATCAAAACAAGGGATTTTACAAGAGAAAACACTTGATTTTTTCCGGACTCCTGCTATAATGAAATCAAATGATGCAGGATTTGCGTCAAAAATGTTCGAAAAAGTAACAAACCCCAAACAAGACATTAAAAAGGATAGAAGGTAGAAATCATGGAATATCGTATTGAAAAAGATTCGATCGGCGAAAAACAGGTTCCAGTAGACGCTTACTATGGCGTACAGTCTATGCGTGGTTGTGAAAACTTTCACATCACTGGTCAGAGAATGCAGCCAGAGTTCATCAACTCCATGGCAGAGATCAAAAAAGCATGTGCAATCTGCAACTGTCAGGTTGGCGAGCTGGATGTTAAGATCAAAGATGCAATCTGCCAGGCTTGTGACGAGATCATCGCTGGCAAGCTCCATGATCAGTTCCTGTGTGACCCAATCCAGGGTGGTGCAGGCACAACTGCAAATATGACAGCAAACGAAGTTATCGCTAACCGTGCAATCGAAATCCTCGGCGGCACCAAAGGCGATTACTCCATCGTTCATCCAAATGACCATGTAAACAGAGCTCAGTCCACCAACGACGTTTTCCCATCTGCTGCTAAACTGACTGCTGCAAAACTGCTCAAAAAAGCAATCGCTCAGGTAGAACGTTTGGAAGCTGCTCTGGCTGAAAAAGAAAAAGAATTCCACGACATCATCAAAATGGGTCGTACTCAGATGCAGGACGCAGTTCCGATCCGTCTGGGTGCTGAATTCGGTGCATACCGCAAAGCTATCAAACGTGATATCGTTCGTCTGAACACCGCTCTGGAAGGCATGTACGCTGTAAACATGGGTGGTACTGCTGTTGGTACAGCACTCAACGCTAACCCAGCATACGTTGAAGCTCTGGCTCCAGAACTTGCTAAAATCACTGGTCTGCCACTGGTAAAAGCTGATGACCTGGTTGACGGTACACAGAACCTGGATGCTTATGCATACGTTTCTGCATCCCTGAAAACCTGTGCAATCTCCTGCTCCAAGATGGCTAACGACTTCCGTCTGATGTCCTCCGGTCCACGTTGTGGCTTCCAGGAAATCAACCTGCCTGCAAAACAGAATGGTTCTTCCATCATGCCAGGTAAAGTTAACCCAGTTATTCCAGAAGTTATGTCTCAGGCTGCATTCTGCATCATGGGCAACGATGTCTGCATCACCATGGCTGCTGAAGCTGGTCAGCTCGAACTCAACTACGCAGAGCCAGTTCTCTACCACAAACTGTTCGAGTCCATCAACGCTCTGGCTGGCGCTGTTGAAACCTTCGTTGACAACTGCGTAACCGGCATCACTGCTAATGCTGATCGCTGCCAGGCTCTGGTTGATGGTTCTGTTGGTATCATCACTGCAATCTGCCCACAGGTAGGTTACCAGTTTGCTGCTGACATTGCTAAGAAAGCAATCAAGACCGGTCAGTCCGTTCGTGAACTGCTGCATGAGAGCGGCAAATTCACCGACGAAGAGATCAACAAGATCCTCGACCCACACTCCATGGTATAATCTATTACAAAATAAAAATGCATTCAGAAGCCCGAACCACTCCGGTTCGGGCTTTTATATTTTCTGTACTTTCAGAGAAACCAGCTGAGAAACCAGCTTGAAGCTGGACACTGTATCGCGCTTAGGTTTCCTGCGAAATTGTAGTTTCAGCACGCGGCGCTCGGCAGGCTGAGCCTGCACGCTGTTCGCGTAGTCGGTTAACTGTGAACTCAAAAGTTTCGTTCTCGCGCAGGTCGTTCGTCCTCTGGACTCTCTCGTTCGGTATGCGCCGAAAGGGAACAAAAGTTTTTGGTAGTTGAAAACTTGTTTCAAATTGTTTTTCTAAACTAACCTCAAAAATTATCCGGTGGATGATTTTTGACGGTATAAACAGAAAGACATTTCAATCTGTACTTTTGAAAGCTGATATGATATAGTAAGAGAAAAATTAATGATTTACAGGGAGATGACGACGATGACATATTCGCAGCTTTTTAATCAGGCACTGGAATTGCTCGATGAACAGGGTGCAGAAGAAGCGTATGAACTGGTAAAACAGGAATGGCAGAATGTAGAGAATGCAAACGAGGCACAACTTTACAATCTCGCTTATTGCTTTGCGGCACTGAGCGGAAAAACAGAGGAAGCGCTGGGTCTGATGAAAGAAGCGCTGTATACCAAGGGCTATTGGTACGACTATAACTACCTGATGGAGGACGAAGACCTCGAGGAGCTTCGCAAACACAGCGAGTTTGAAACGATGGCAAATCTCTGCCGGGAACGCCAGCAGGCAGCACTGGAATCTGCAGAATCGGTTCTGGTGCAGGAAGAAGTAGAAGCAGGAAAGCCTTGCCTGCTTGTTCTCCATGGCGATCAGCAGAATGCAGCACAGACAGCTCCTTACTGGCAGAGCGCAAAGGAACTGGGCTATGGTCTGGGACTGGCTCAGTCCTCGCAGGTACAGATGTCTGAAGCTTACCTCTGGGATGATGAGGAAACCGCTGCGGAGGAAATCAGCGACCAATGGAACGCACTCAAAGAGCAGGGCGTCGATATAGAAAACAGTATCCTCTGCGGATTCTCTTCTGGTGGACGAGCTGCATTCTATGCGGCAGTAAGCGGAGCAATCGCACCAAAAGGCTTGATTCTGATTTCCCCATGGCTGCCGGAGCTGGAAGAATGGACTGAGGATTTGAGCAAACTCAAAGCTGCCGGAACCGCTGTCTATATCTGCTGTGGTGACGCGGATGAGGACTGCTTTGAAGGCAGCGAAGCTCTGTTCGAGATTCTGGACGATAACGGCATTGAAGTAGAATTCAAGCTCTGCCCAGATCTGGAGCATGACTATCCGGAAAACTTTGAACAGATTTTGCAGGAGGCGATCCAGTTTGTCAAACAGTAAATTGGAGGCTAACGAGCGGCAGTTTTCCACCAAAGAAGTGCGAATTGTCCCATATGATCCACAATGGAAGGCAGAATTCGAGAAAATCAAGGCGATGATTCAAAGCTATATTGGGGAATATGTGGAAAGCATCCAGCACGTCGGCAGCACTTCGGTCGAAGGATTGGGAGCAAAGCCGATTATTGATGTCGATGCAGTGCTCAAAGATAAAAATGATCTACCAAAAGTAATTGAGCAGCTTGCTAAGTACGGCTATGTGCATCAGGGAGATCTGGGACTGCCGGGACGAGAGGCATTTTTCCGCCCCAGAGATTATGACGAGCAGGAAAAAAATGTGATAAAATACCATTTTTATGTTTGCAACAAAGATGCAAAGCCATATCTGGAGCACATTGCTTTCCGTGACTATCTGCGGGAGCACCCGGATGCGCGAGATGAATATCAGCGCATCAAAGAAGAACTCGCAGAAAGATATCGGTATGATGTGGATACCTACTGTGAGCATAAGACCGAGTTTGTGCAGTCGATTCTGGCAAAAACAATTAAGTAAACAAAAATCAAAGTTTTCGTCCACCTTTTCCAAAAGGTGGTAGGGGGTACGGGGGCAACGCCCCTGTGATATTGAATAAAAATTTTATTTTTTTTAGGGGGATTTCGCTCGTTGCGACGAGCGCCAAAGGGCTTTGCCCTTTTGAAACCTACAATTTTTTGAAAAAAATTGAGTAAAACTTTTTGTCTTTACTTGTCTTTGTGCCGTAAAAAAGGAGGAGCATTCGCTCCTCTTTTTTTATACATAAAATTCTTCCATATCTTCCAGTCGAAGACAGGCAAGCCGCCTGTTCGGGAAGTCGTAACCACAGCAGCAGTCAATGTCAATATACTTCGGATGGTGGAAGATGGAAAACAGTTCGCCGCGCTCACACATTTCCTGCACATAAGAGCGCTCTTCCTCATCACTGCGGCTGTAAGCCTCTGTTTCAGTGTGTACAAAGCAGGATACCGGTGTATGTCCGATGATAAGTTGGCAATTTGGTATCGTACGGATAGGGTCCTTGTACGGACGAAACCACACTTCATCATAGACGGTATCAGCAGGCAGTCCGTGTACCAGATAAAAGTCCTGTCCATTGACGTTGATTTCAAAATGGGTCGGCAGTTCGCGCAGAAAATCAAGTGTTTCCAGCTTTTCCTGTTCGGTCAGTTTATTGAATCCTTCCAGCGTTGGAGCATTGCCGTTTCGGTTCCAGTGCTGGATATGTTTTTCCAAAGCATCCGGTGCAAAATAGCGCAGGCACATGAATTCATGGTTGCCAAGCAGCATTTTCATGTTGGGAGTTGCCATGATTTCCCTCAGAAGTTCGACAGGGTGAGGGCCACGATCTACAACATCCCCCAAGATGTACAGCGTGTCCTCTTTGGAAAAGTTTATCTTTTGAAGCATTGCATGGAAGCGGTCGTCCTCTCCATGAATGTCTGACACAACATAATGAGCCATTGGGGCGGTTTCCTTTCTCTTTGGTTTTGAACTTATATTCTGGAAACGATTTCGTCGACGATATGGTGAGCTACCTGATCCTTGCTCATCAGTTCCAGTTCTTTTACGGAGTCTTTGGTAATCATGGTGACCACATTGGTGTCCACGGCAAAGCCTGCACCCTGCACTTTCAGGTTGTTTGCAACAATCATATCGGCGTTTTTCTTGGAGAGCTTGCTGCGGGAATTTTCCAGCATATTCTCGGTTTCCATTGAGAAGCCGCACAGGAATTGTCCATTCGGTTTGTGTTCACCTAAATATTTGAGGATATCCTGTGTACGCTCAAACTCGAGGACAAATTCTCCATCACTCTTTTTGATCTTCTCGTCTGCGACTGTTTTTGGACGATAGTCTGCAACTGCTGCCGCCTTGATAATAATATCCATCTCAGGTGCGCGGGAGGTTACCTCATCAAACATCTGCTGTGCAGTTTCGATTGGAACGACCTTGACAAAAGGCCACGGTTCCAGTGCGGTTTTTCCGGTGACAAGGGTGACATCAGCGCCGCGCAGAGAACATTCCTTTGCCAGAGAGTAGCCCATTTTTCCGCTGGAACGGTTGGTGTAGATGCGGACAGGGTCAACTGGTTCACAGGTAGGTCCCGCAGTGATGAGCACCTTCTTGCCAGCAAGGTCTTTTTCGTACAGGATTTCCTGTAAAATATGGTTGTATAGCAATTCCTCTTTCGGCAATTTTCCGGCACCGACATCCTTGCAGGCAAGCATGCCAACAGCAGGTTCAATGATGCCAAATCCATAATGACGCAGAGTATTGAGGTTATCCTGTGTGATAGGATTTTCAAACATGTTGGTGTTCATTGCAGGAGCGACCAGTTTTTTGCAGCGGCAGGCAAGTACGGTAGTCGAGAGCATGTCATCAGCAATGCCGTGTGCCATCTTGGCAATGATGTTTGCCGAAGCCGGAGCGATCATTACAAGGTTTGCGCGTTTTGCAAGAGCAACGTGTTCAACATTATATTGAAAATTGCGGTCAAAGGTATCAACCATGCATCGGGTGTTGCAGAGTGTTTCAAAGGTGAGCGGAGTGATAAACTGGGTAGCATTTTTGGTCATGATGACCTGTACATCGCAGTGCTGTTTTGCAAGCATGCTGGCAACATTTGCCATTTTGTAGGCGGCAATCGAGCCGGTTATTCCTAATACAACAGTTTTTCCCTGTAGCATAAAAGCACTTCCTTTTTTGATTGGTTGCAAGTGCCTTTAGTATAGCAGGAAGAGAGAAGAAAGTCTAGTTTCATTCTGCTGTGAAGAGAGAAGCAGTGGCAGATACATTGCGATAGATGTTACAGAATAAGAGTCAGGGAACAACTTACAGAGAATGAGAAAAACTTACATAAAATGATATAGACTTCTGTAGAACGCTGTGCTATCATACAAAATAAATAGAAAATTATCAAAAAAATTTAGTGAAATAAGAAAATATAGAGAGGGCAAAATGAGTTTTTCAGTGAAGAAGAAATTTGTTCTGGTACAGTTGTTTGTACTGGGATATGTGTGTGCCAATGTGGCTTATCCTCTTTTGACACAGAGGATTTTGGATCAGTTGTCCGGAGGCAGTTTTGGGGAGTTGAAGGGATTGTTTTTCCTGCTGTTTCTGAGCATTCTGCTTTTGGTTGGATGTTCCAGAGGGCGGGCGCTCAGTCAGAAAAGCTATCTCAATCTGGTCAAGCAGTTTTATCGAGAGAAAATACTGGATCATATTTTTGCAAAACACAGCGAACCACTTTCCTCGGAGCAGGAAGCGGAATTTTTATCCGTATTTAATAATGATATCCCCATGGTTTGCAGTGACTACTATCAGACCATCCTGAGTATGATTTATTCGGTGGTTACCATTCTTTTTTCTATGACAGCTCTTGCCAATATCAATGGATGGATCGCCTTGATGGTTGTTTTAAATTTTGTGCTGCTGGCTGTGGTTCCGATGGCATTTAAGCAGGCACTTCAGAGATACAAACGACAGATTTCAGAGACACTCAAACGCTATAATGTCAGCTTAAGGGACAGTATTTTCTGTATCCCGGTGATCAAATCTTACCTTGCCGAAAAGGAAATGTTGTGTCATGTAAATCAGGCAGGTCAGCAGGCAAATGATGCGGATTATCGCTATACAAAAGTACAGGAAAATGCCAATCTTGCCAGTATGCTGATTGGTTATCTCAATGACTTTCTGGTTTTGGTGGTTGGGGTATATCTGATTCTCAATGGACGCATGACAGTGGGAGCCTTGCTTGCGGTAATTCAGATTTCCAACATCATTGCAAATCCGATCACGACCCTTTCCTACCACATCAACGCTCTGCATGCGGTAATGCCGATCAAACAAAATCTTTGGAAGATGGTGCAGGATGCACCTCGAAAATCTACCAAGAGTAAAACTGCGCCTCCGGTGCAGAAGATCCGGTTAAGTGATGTGAGTGTAGTGCGGGATGGGCGAGCGATTTTAGACCATGTTACTTTGGAACTGAATGCTGGCAAACGATACCTGCTTGTTGGAAAAAATGGCTGTGGCAAGAGCACCTTGCTTAAAACGATTAACCGAAATATTACCCCTGATGCAGGAGAAATCAGGATGGATGGTACGCTTTATCCACAGATTACACAGGAAAGTTTCAGTCAAAACGTCCTGATGGATTATCAGGAGTCCTATCTGTTCACCGCTCCGGTTAAGGATAACATCACACTCTATCAGCCATATTCTGAGAAGAAGCTTCAAGAAATCGGAAAGGTTTTAAAAATAACCCACCTGATCGAAGATCCAGACGAAACCAGAGTGCATCATTTGTCAGGAGGAGAGAAACAGAGAGTGGCATTAGCACGCATCCTGCTGAAAAGCCCGTCCTTTTACCTGTTGGATGAAGCTTTTTCAGCAATGGATGTCGATACCAGACAGGAATTGGAACAATATCTTCTGAATCAAAAATATTCCATTATCAGTATTTCTCACACCTATACCAAAGAGATTCTGTCACAGTATGACCAAATCATTGTGATGCAGCAGGGCAGAGTTTTGGAATGCAGTCCGTACGAGAGTTTGTCGGACAAAGCAAAAGAGAATATCTGGCTTGATTAAAGGAAAATGGCCATAAATTGATTTGCATAAAATGATATGGAGTTAGTTTAGTGGGTGTGCTATTCTGGGGATAAGATGATACGAATATGTAAAAGAAATCTTTATCGGAAAAGCTAAGGGAGGTTTCATCATGAAAAGGGGAAGAAGACTTGTAAAACTGTTAGCAGGTTTATTGTGTGTTTGTCTGTTGTTTACCTCCTGCGCCCCAGAAGAATCATCGGATGAAAAATCGACAGATTTGAAATATTCACAGGAGGTACAGAATCTCGAAAAACTCTGCAAGGTTTGGGGATATACAAAATACCGTCATCCAGCATTTTATACTGGAGAAAAGGATTGGGATGAAGAACTGCTCACACTGATTCCACAAGTACAGGAAGCAAAGAGTGACAAAGAGACTAACCAGATCTTGTATGACTGGTTTGTAGCTTTGGGCAAAGCAGATTTTGGAGAAACTCGGAATCATCAGTTTTGGAAAAATCAAGATTCCAATAAAATTGATATTCAAGCAGACATCAGCTGGACAAAAGATATCAAGTACCTTGGAGAGAATCTATCAGCAGCGTTACAGCAGATAGAAATAATTCCTAACATTTCAAATCCTAAAAACCCTCCAGTTGTCGTAAGCACAGCGAATTCGTCACAGTCAGTAAACTTCAATGAGAAAATCAGTGAAAATTTTGATTACAGCAATGCAGCTGACCGTTTATCAGGATTATTTCGCTTGTGGAATGCAATAGAATATTATTCACCATATTTGAAGTTGACAGATGAAGATTGGCATAACCTCTTGCCAAAATATATTTCAAAAATGCTGCAAGGTCAGGATAAGCATAGCTACGATCTAACATTAGCGTCATTATTGTCTAAATTGAGGGATGCACACGCCAATTTTAAAGATGAAAGCTATATGGACGAAGAATTTGGAGAGTATTACGCTCCTGTTTATTTAGAAACGGCAGAGGGACATCCGGTGGTGACGAATGTTTATGGAGAAGATTGTCCACTCCAGATAGGGGATGTTATTTTAAAACTGGATGGGCAGGAAATAGAACAGGCAATAGCGGAGCGCAAAGAATATGTTTCAACTCCAACAGATGATAAATTGCTGAGTGGGGGCGGGGTTTATGACTGGCTTTTAAGCTCTCATGATCCAGATATGGAAATTACCGTTTTGCGTGACAGTATGGAACAGACTTTTTCTGTGATAGGAAAGAAGGAATATAGTGGTCCCTTTACACAGCATTATCCACGAGCAGATGTTTCTCATGAAATTCTAGAAGGCAATATTGGGCTAATCAATCCGGAGCTGTTAAAAGATAATGATGTAGATGGTGTGATAAAAGAGTTCTCAGAAACAGATGGAATGATTATCGATCTACGCCAATATCCGTCCTACCAGGCTGCATGGCTGATTCAGGGGGAGATCACAGACGAAGGAAGCAAAACGGCTTACTTGCAGTTAAATCCGGTGGGATATTATCCGGGAGCATATTCTGTTCGAGATTTTGAGGCAGGGAGTTCTCTGCCAGGGTATCAGGGAAAATATAGTGATAGACCGGTTGTTGTCATTATTGATGAACAAACTATGAGTATGCCGGAATTCTTTACCATGATTTACAGGACTAATGAGAATGTCACGATTCTGGGCAATCCTTCGGCAGGCTGCGATGGAGAACGGAGAGAATTCCTGATGCCAGATGGAAATACGGTGTATTTTACAGTAATGGGAATCCTGAATCCAGACGGCGGGCAGATCCAGCGCATCGGACTTACCCCCGATATCGAAGTTTATCCAACCATCGAAGGTATCAAAGAGGGAAGAGATGAGTTGATGGAAGCAGCAGTTGCTTACATTCAGGAGCAAAATGCAAAATAATATCAGAGAAGGGGCGCTATTATGAAAAAATGGACAAGGTTGCTGGCAAGCTTGCTATGTATTTGTTTGTTGTTTACCTCCTGCGCTCCAGCAGAAGTATCGGATGAAAAATCGACAGATTTGAAATATTCACAGGAGGTACAGAATCTCGAAAAACTCTGCAAGGTTTGGGGATACACCAAGTATCATCATCCAGCTTTTCTATTCGGAGAAAAAGATTGGGATGAGGAACTGTTAAACCTCATCCCAGTTGTCTCCGAAGCAAAGGCAGAGAAAGTCAATGATATTCTCCATGAGTGGTTTATGTCTTTGGGAGAGATTGATTACAGAACACTAAATCGAGTTCCGCAGTGGGCGGCAGCAAAAGAAGAGGATAAAAGTGTGCAGGCTGACACAAGCTGGATCAGTAGGGATTATCTGGGACAAGAACTGACAGAGGATTTATCTTGTTTTGGAGCAATTCCAAATATTGATCGCAGAAAAGCTCCAGTTGTTTTTGAACAATCTGGAGTTCCGAATTTTCTAAATGAACCAATTTATTCTGATTTTAATGAGTCCAGAACGGATAATCGTCTGTTAACTTTATTCCGGATATGGAATGCTTTGGAGTATTATTATCCGTATTTGAATCTTCTGGAAGATCATTGGAATAATCTCTTGCCAGAAATGATTCTGCAGGTATTGCAGGTACAAGATCAACATGAATTTCAGAAAATCTTAGAAGAGATAATCTGTACATTACAGGATGGGCATGTGAAATTTTTGGATGATGATTTTTTCGATGATGAGTTTGGAAAATATACTGCACCGGTACAATTAGTGAAAGCAGAAGGAAAGTATGTGGTTTTTCAGGTGTTGGAAAAAGAATGTCCGTTGCAGATAGGAGATGTTATCCTTGAATTAGATGGACAAGAAATTCAAGAAGTTGCAAATCAAAGAAAGCAATACTGCACACTTGCAGATAAAGACAGAAGTACGAAAAACCTTGTACCGTATTTGCTGCGTTCTCAGAATCCACAAATGAAAATTACTGTTTTGCGCGATGGAAGTCAATTGACATTACAGGTGAAGGGAAGTACAGAAGATGTAACAATTGGAATTTGGGAAGCAGATGTTCCATATCAAATTCTGCAAGGAAATATTGGATTAATAAACCCATTTCAAATGCCAGCAGATCGTTTATTTGATGCAATGAAGAAGTTAAAAAACACAAACGGATTGATTATTGATATGAGACAATATCCAGCAAACAGTGAACAATTAAACTTTGCATCAGTTTTATCAGCATACATACAAGATAGCTTTCGACCATTTGCACAACTGAATCTTCCATCTCAAGCGGTACCGGGAACTTTCGTTCGACAAGTAATTTCCAACAATTCACAAGCTGGTTTATTAAAGAATTATGATATTTATCATTATAACAAACCAGTTGTTGTAATGATGGGAGAAACGAGCAAGAGTCAGGCCGAAACGGTTATATTGGCATTAAAACAATCGAGTGTTGTTACAACGATTGGGGAAACCAGCAATGATTCAAATGGGGATGTCGTTGAATTACCATTACCGAATGGCCAGTTATTGGCTTTTTCCAGTGTTGGTGTGTCTGGCGCTGCCGGAGAGCAGACCCAGATTATAGGAATTAAGCCAGATATCGAGGTTCATCCGACTATTAAAGGCATCAAAGAGGGAAAAGACGAACTCAAAGAAGCAGCAGTTGCTTACATTCAGGAGCAGAATACAAAATAGGATGGCGTCATAAGAGGAGGCGTTGTTATGAAGAAAATAGCCAGATTAGTAGCGGCGTTATTGTGCGTTTGTATGTTGTTTACCTCCTGTGCACCAGCAGAAACAACCGAGGAGTTATCGGCAGATTCCCCAAAAGTGCAAAACCTTGAAAAGCTATGCAAAGTATGGGGATATACCAAGTATAATCACCCTGCTTTTTTGCTCGGACAAAAAGACTGGGACAAAGAACTGAAAAAACTAATTCCAGTCGTATCTGAGGCAGAAGAAGAGAAAGTGAACGGTATTCTGCATGAATGGTTTGTATCCTTAGGAGGAATTGATTACGGAAACAGTGAAGCAATCACTTTGCCGCCAGAGGAGAAACGGATTGAACAGGCAGATACCAGTTGGATCAGAGAAGATTACTTGGGGGCTGAGCTGACAGAGGACTTGTCGCAGCTTGGACCGATTCCTGATATCGACCGCAGCAAGTCTCCGGTAAAATTTAATCAAGGAAAATATCCTGATTTTTCCAACGAAGCAACGCATATGATTTTTAATTATGGGAATATGTCCAATCGTCTGCTTGGACTGTTCCGTGTGTGGAACGCAGTCGAGTATTATTTTCCTTACCTCGATATTATGGACGAGGATTGGGGAGAATTGCTTGCAGAGTATATCCCCAAAATGCTGGAAGGACGGGATCAGAAAACCTTTGAACTGACAATCGCAGAGCTTACAGCACATCTTCAGGATGCTCATGTTAGTCTGCTCGATCAAAAGGTATTTTTAAATGTTTTTGGAAAATATTCTTTGTCGGTTGAGCTGACACAGGCAGAAGGAAAGGTAGTTGTTCAGAATGTATTTGGAGATACTTGTCCACTTCAAAGGGGAGATATTATCTTAAAGCTGGATGGCGTGGAGATCGAACAGGTTATCGAAGAAAGGCAAAAATACCTGTCTGATTCTGACAAGAAACGCATCGTTCCACATATTTCCTCATATCTGCTTTGGTCTGATAGACAGACAATGGAAGTTATCGTTATGAGGGATGGAAAAGAAGAAGTTCTTTCCGCACAGGGTTATGTCGGGGCTTTCAATCAGAAGGAGAAAAAGACAGCAGCCTATGAAATGCTGGATGGAAATATTGGTTTAATCAATCCAGAGGCATTTCAGGAGGAAAAACTGGAGGACATCATGCAGGAATACAAAGATACCGATGGTTTGATCATCGATCTCAGACAGTATCCAAGTAACGGTGAGTTAAACTATCTGGCATCTTACCTAAAGAAAGAACCTACAGTATGTTCTGTGATCGCTTTTCCGTCGCAATCGATTCCGGGTGTTATGGTTTTGGAAGAACAGAGCTATGGTGGAGCATCGGAAGAATATCCATCTTATTATTATGAAAAACCGGTTGTGATGTTGATGAATGAGGAAAGTGTGAGTGCTTCTGAGTTTCATGTGATGATTCTGCGCGGAGGAGAGAACGTTACTGTCATGGGCAGCAATTCTCATGGAACGGATGGAAATACTGTTTTTCTTCCTCTTCCAAATAAAAATGTAGTCCGCTTTACAGGTTTAGGGGTTTATACTCCGGAAATGGGACAGACCCAGCGCATCGGACTTACACCCGACATCGAGGTTCACCCGACCATTGAAGGCATCAAAGAGGGAAGAGATGAACTAATGGAAGCAGCAGTAGCTTACATTCAGGAGCAGAATGCGAAATAGGATGACGTCATAAGAGGAGGCGTTGTTATGAAGAAAATGGCCAGATTAGTAGCGGTGTTGTTGTGCATTTGTATGTTGTTTACCTCCTGCGCGCCGGTGGGAACAAATGGAGAAAAAACAGCAGACTCAGAATATTCGCAGGAAGTGCAGAATCTGGAGAAGCTGTGCAAGGTGTGGGGCTATACCAAGTATAATCATCCTGCTTTTCTGTTCGGACAAAAAGGTTGGGATGAAGAACTGTTAAACCTTATTCCAGTCGTATCTGAGGCAAAAGAAGATGAAGTAAATGACATTCTCCATGAGTGGTTTGTGGGTTTGGGGGAGATTAATTACGGCACCAGCAGAAAAGGAAGCATTCCGGAAGATGCCATAAAATTTGTGCAGGCAGATACCAGCTGGATCAGTGAAGAGTATTTGGGAGCAGAATTGGCAGAAGATTTGTCCCAGTTTGGACAGCTTCCAGGAGTCAATCGCAGCAAGGCACCAGTAAAATTTGATAAAAAGACACCGGATTTTTCTAATGAACCGTTTTATGAGGATATGAATTATAAAGATCAGGGTTATCGCTTACTTGGTCTGTTCCGCCTGTGGAATGCAATGGAATATAACTATCCTTATTTGGATATTTTGGATTATAACTGGCATGAGCTTCTGCCAGAATATATTGCCAGAATGCTGGAAGGGGACGACCAAAGGAGCTACGAACTGACTATAGCATCATTGAGTACAAAGCTGCAGGATGTACACATTGCTTTATATAACTCGAAATATGTAGTCCTTGAAGCTGGTATTTATGGGGTTCCGGTGGAGATTTTGCAGGCGGAAAATGAGATTGTTGTTTCCAAAGTTTTAAAAGATAATTGTCCTCTTCGGGTAGGGGATGTAATTAAAGAACTAGATGGCAAGGATATCAGGGATGTACTTGCAGAAAGAATGGAATATATTTCTGTTACAACAGAGGATAAGTTTATCAATCAGATTGGGCACTTTCTTCTTCGTTCCAACAATAAAAATATGGAACTGACCGTTTTGAGAGATGGAACAGAGCAGGTTCTGAAAGTAACCGGAGAGATGGAATATCACTTGATGATGGAAACAGCAGAACAACCGTATGAAATTCTGGACGGGAATATTGGGCTATTGAATCCGGCAGCATTACAAGATGGAACACTCCCGTTAGTTATGAGTAAGCTGGAATCGACAGACGGTTTGGTGATTGATTTACGTCAGTATCCAGGGTATAATATCATCCCATTTCTTGCAGAGTATCTGGTAGATGGAGTAAAACCATTTTTAATTTATGCATCTCCATATGGAAATTATCCGGGAACGTTCTTAGGGGAAAAGAAGACAATTGGAAGAGCGAAAGATTCAAAAGTTCCTTTGTACGAGAAACCAGTTGTCGTTCTGATGAATGAAAAGACACAGAGTCAGCCAGAGTATCTGATTATGTCCATTCGAAATGGAGAAAATGTCACGGTGATGGGAGAAAATTCAGTCGGGTCAGATGGTGATATCGCGTATTTACCTCTACCGGGTGGAATGAATATGATGTTTACCAGTCAGGGTATCTATACTCCAGACGGCGGCCAGACCCAGCGCATTGGACTTACCCCTGACATCGAGGTACATCCTACCATCGAAGGAATCAAAGAGGGTAGAGATGAGCTCAAAGAAGCTGCTGTTGCTTACATTCAGGAGCAAAATGCAAAATAAAATAACGTCATCAAGGAGGCGTTGTTATGAAGAAAATAGCCAGATTAGTAGCGGTATTGTTGTGCATTTGTATGTTGTTTACTTCCTGTGCATCAGCAGGAACAACAGAGAAGTTATCGGCAGATTCCCCAAAAGTGCAAAACCTTGAAAAGCTATGCAAAGTATGGGGATACACCAAGTATAATCACCCTGCTTTCCTGCTCGGACAAAAAGATTGGGACGAAGAACTGTTAAACCTTATCCCGGTTGTGTCCGAGGCAAAATCAGATGAGGTAAATGATATCCTCCATGAGTGGTTTGTGGGTTTGGGGGAGATTGATTACGGCACCAGCAGACCTGGATCGAAACCGATCGAAAGCGAAGCGGTCGTACAGGCAGATACTAACTGGATTTTAGATGAAGCCTACCTGGGAGAAGCATTATCGGCGGATATGCAAAAGATGGGTCCGGTTCCTAAAATTGACCGCAGCAAAGCTCCGGTAAAATTCAGCACAGGACAAGGTGTGCCTAATTTCAAAATGGAAAATACGGATGCGGGTTGTTCCTATCAAACAGAAGAAGAACGGCTGTTAGGACTGTTCCGTGTGTGGAATGCAATTGAATATTATTTTCCATATCTTGATATCATGGATGAAAGCTGGCACGACCTGCTGAACGAATTTATTCCGAAGATATTGGAAGCGAGTGATGTGCAAAGCTTTGAGTTGACCATTTGTGAGATGACAGCACACCTGCACGATGTACATGTTTCACTGATAAACAGGCAAACGCTGTATAATGCTTTTGGCAAATATCTGGCTCCAGTCAATATGCTGCGGACAAAAGAAGGGCAGTGGGTCGTTAGCGATTTGTTCTGGGATTGCCTATTGCAGGCGGGTGATGTCATTTTGAAGTTGGACGGAACGGATATCAAGGAGGTAGAAGAAAACAGAAAGAAGTATATATCGGTTCCAAACGATGAGAAACTCTATGATCCACTGTGCCAATATTTGCTCAGTTCACAGGACGAAGAAATGGAGATCACTGTTCTGCGGGATAGAAAAGAGCAGACATATACAGTAAAAGGAACGACACAATATAAATATTTTGCAAAAACCGTAGAGACTTCTCACGAAATTTTGGATGGAAATATTGGGCTCATCAATCCTGATGAGCTGTCGACGGGGGATACTGGAACGGTAGTTCGACAGGTGATGGAAGATCTTCGAGATACGGATGGATTGATTGTTGACCTTAGACAATATCCGTCTGATACGAGTATGCACACATTTCTTTCGATGTATCTCCAAAAGGTTGGAACGGTATATAATATCATGACGGTTCCTTCTCAGTCTGTTCCCGGCACTTTTATAAAACAGGAAATGGTATCTATGGGAGTTACTCCGGCAAGTTTTTATTATGAAAAGCCGGTTGTAGTATTGATGGATGAATCGAGCATAAGCAATACAGAATTTAGTATTATGGATCTGCGCACCGGAGATAATGTGGTTGTGCTGGGAAATACTTCGCTTGGAACAGACGGAGATATTACAGAGCTGCCGCTTCCAAATGGTAATTTACTTTGGTTTACCAGTTGCGGTATTTATACTCCAGAGATGGGCCAGACCCAGCGAATTGGCCTTTCGCCTGATATAGAAGTGTATCCAACAGTTGAGGGAATCAAAGAAGGTAGAGATGAGCTAAAGGAAGCTGCTATTGCTTATATTCAGGAACAGAGCGGTACCAAAGCAAAATAAAATTCCCCAAAAGGAGCAGCAATCCTGCTCCTTTTTTGGTGCAGAAATTCTGTTAACTCTACTTGCAATTGAAGAACAGATACTATATAATTTAGCTGTTTTAAAAATATTTGCATTGTATCTCTCGGAGCTTTTCCAGCATCCAGTGGGAGAACAACAGCGAAAGGAAGAATTGAATATGAATCAAGCAAGCAGAAAAACACAGGACATGGTAAAACTGGCACTGTTCTCGGGAATCATTGTGGTACTGTCCTTAACGCCGCTGGGATATATTCCGCTTGGCGTCATCAAGGCAACTACTATCCACATCCCCGTCATTTTAGGCTCGATTTTACTTGGATGGAAGTCAGGTGCTGTCTTAGGCGGACTATTTGGTCTGACCAGCTTTATGGTAAATACCATTACACCGAACCTTACCTCCTTTGTGTTTACACCATTTTACTCGCTCGGTGATGCGCACGGAAATTTCTGGAGTCTGGTTATCTGTTTTGTACCCCGCATTCTGGTAGGAGTCGTTCCGTACTTTGTGTATCAGGGAATCAGGAAACTAAGCAAAAGGGATTCTATTGCACTTGGAATTGCCGGATTTATCGGTTCGATGGTCAATACCATTCTGGTTATGAACCTGATCTACGTCTTTTTTGGAGAAAGTTGGGGCAGTGCAAAGGGCGTTGCAGCAGATATGATCTATAAGACTATTCTTGCTGTCATTGCAACAAATGGTATTCCGGAAGCGATTGTAGCGGCGCTGATCACCACCGCAGTAGGCAAGGTTCTGCTCAAGTTTATAAAGAAATAATTTTTGTTTTGAGATAGAGAAGAAAGTGGGGAATCCCAAATGATTTTAGCCATCGATATTGGAAACAGCAACATCGTGATTGGCGGATTTGAAAATGACAGCATCGAGTTTACCGCAAGGGTAGCAACCGATGTCCGCCGAACAGAAGAGCAGTATGCGGTGGAAATCCACCAGATCCTGCACCTGTATGGATACAGTGCAAAGGAGATGGAAGGTTCTATTATCTCCTCAGTAGTTCCGCCGCTAACCAGTGTGATGAAGATGGCACTGCGCACCATTATCGGCAAAAAGCCGCTGGTTGTTGGTCCGGGACTTAAGACAGGACTCAATATCAAACTGGATAATCCGACATCTTTGGGTGCAGACCGTGTCGCAGACACTGTAGCAGCGATTCACGATTACCAGCTTCCGCTGATGGTGGTGGATATGGGAACAGCGACCACCATGTCGGTTATCAACGAAAAAGAAGAGTTTATCGGTGGAGCAATCATGCCGGGTTTGCGTCTCTCATTGGAAGCGCTTTCCAGCAAGGCTTCCCTGCTTCCGCACATCGATCTGATTCCTCCTAAAAGCGTCATCGCAAAAAATACTACCGATGCGATGGACAGCGGTATGATTTATGGAACCGCTTCGATGATTGACGGAATGATTGATCGTATTCAGGAAGAAATGGGCAGAGAGCTGGCAGTCGTTGCAACCGGCGGTCTGGCAAAAAATGTAGTTCCATACTGCAAACACAAAATTACACATGACCCAAATCTTCTGCTCAAAGGTCTGCGCGTTCTGTACTATAAAAACATGAAATAGTTTTGGCTTACAAAAGCTGTCCGAACATGCAAAATTCGGGCAGCTTATTATTTACATGAATCGGAAAATGCAGTATAATAAAAATCGAAAGGATAACAATCCAGAAGGAGGCGTGAGTATGAAAACAAAGAAAATAACAGCGGTAGTTTTGTCGATGGTAATGCTTTTGACCCTGCTTACCGGATGCGGCATGAACAAGGAAAAAGCGATTGAGCAGATGGGAGAAGCACTGAATGCCGGATACGAGATGAACAGCGGCAAAATTTCTGCACAGATGAATGCACAGGTTACTCTGGGAGAAGATTCCATCCCGATGGAACTTGCAATCGATGGAGCAGTAAAAGACCAGATGCAGACCATGGCAATGAAGATAAGCGGCACGATTATGGGAATGCCGATTGACAGTGAGGTTTATCAGCTGGATGGTTTTAGCTATACCAAAGATCCATCGAGTGAACAGTACATCAAAATACAGTCTCCAACCGCAATGATGGATTACCAGAAACTGCTTACCTTGGGGCAGGACGAAATGGTTGATCTTTATATAGAAGGTGCAAAAGCAGCAGAAGATTTTGCCTTTTCCGAAGAAGAAAAAGGGCTTCGTGTGAGCTTTACCATGCCGCAGGAACAGCTGGAAGGCATGCAGCAGAGCATGAGCAGCATGATGATTGACGATGTAATTCCAGCAATGGAGGAACAGATGCGCGCAAGCGTCAAGGAACAGGTCAATGCGATGATGGAAAGTATGCAGCTCGATCCAGAAACAATGAGTCAGGATCAACTGGATGCTCTGATCGAACAGCAGATTGCTGCAGTTGTTGAAATGGAAAAACAGTTGTTCAATTCTCTCAAAATTTCGGGAATCAACTGCGATATGCTGATTGAGAACGGAGTGATTAATGACCAGACTATGAAGATGGATATGGAATTTGCACTCAAAGGTTTGGTGGAAGCGTTGGGAGTGACCGAAACTACGGACATTCCGGAAACCTGTGCATTGAGCATGGAGATCCATAGTCTGATCGAAAACCGCAACGAAGATATTGAAATTGAAATGCCGGAATTTACCAGTGAAAATGTCCAGGAAATGTAAAAAACAATAGCAGAAAAAATCAGGGGCACCCGCCCCTGATTTTTGTGTTAAGAGGAGAATGGGATGAGAACACTCAGATATGAAATTACACCGGAATATGACGGAATGAACGTCGAGCGATACCTGAAGAAGGTGCATGGCTATTCCAGCCGCACTATCGTAAAGCTAAAGCACTATGACAGAGGAATGTATTTAAACGGGGCACACACCCGAACCATCGATCTGCTTCACCCTGGAGATGTGCTGGAAATTACCTTTCTGGACAGCGAAGAACATGGTGTGGAGCATTTTATTCGTTCCAACCGTCAGGTTCAGATCGTTTATGAAGACCACGATTTAATCGTTTTTAACAAGCCTGCGGATATGCCCTGCCATCAGTCCTGCGGGCATGCTGCGGATACTCTGGCAAATGTTTTTGCTGCGCACTGTGATAAGTTGGGAATGGATTTGATGTATCGTCCGCTCAACCGTCTGGACCGGGATACCAGCGGAGCGGTGCTGGTTGCTAAAAACCGCTTTGCAGCAGCCACTGTTACCAATAATTTTCACAAGACTTATCAGGCGATTCTGGATGGAATCCCGCCGCAGATGGAAGGCAGAGTGGATGCCCCGATTCGGAGAGAATTTCCAGAGGAAATGCGTCGTATCGTCGCAGATGACGGACAGCGCGCCGTCACCAATTATCGGGTACTGGCACAAAGCGGAAATTTAAGCCTGGTTGACTTTGTGTTGGAAACCGGACGCACCCATCAGATCCGAGTGCACATGGCTTACCTTGGATGTCCGGTCTTGGGGGATGAACTATACGGAAGAAAAAGTGAACTGATTTCCCGTCAGGCACTGCACTGTAGGCATATTGCATTTCCTCAACCGGTGAGCAGGGAAGAAATCAGGGTGGATTGTCCACTTTTGCCGGATATGCAAGAACTTTGTATAAAAATGGGGCTAAAGCTCGATTAAAACGAATAAATATACATAAGTTATCCAACACTTTATTTCTGTAAAGCATTGAATATCTTTTGGAATAATGGAATAGAAAACAAAGGCAAATAAAAAATAATGCGGATAAATAAGCGGATAAGAGGAATGATGATCGTCAAAAGTTGGTATAAAATATCCACGATTTGTTATAATTTATGCAAAACGAACAAAAAAGAGCTGCAATGAATATTTTTTCAAAAAACCTCTTGAAATTGCAAAAATATTCAGTATAATAAAGAACATCGATCAAAACCGCAAAGGATAAGCGGTAAGCTTTTGGAATTAATATATCGAGCGATAGAAAAGAGAGAGTATTTTAAGGAGGAAAACAAAATGAAAAAATTATTTGCAGCTGTTCTGTGCGCAGCTATGGTTCTTTCCCTGGGCGCATGCGGAGGCAGCGAGAACACATCCGCAGAAGCAACATCCAACGACAACAAACTGTATGTTGGTACCGAGGCTGGTTTTGCACCATATGAGTATATGTCCGGTGACGAAGTAGTCGGTGTTGATATGGACATTGCACATGCAATTGCAGATGCAATGGGCAAAGAGCTGGTAATTAAAAATATGGACTTTGACGGAGCACTCAATGCAGTACAGCAGGGTCAGGTAGACTTTGTTGCAGCAGCTGTTTCGGTTGATGAAGAACGTCAGAAGGTAATGGACTTCTCCCACAACTATGTAGATTCCAGCGACGTTGTAGTTGTTAATGCAAGTGCAGGTACTGTCAACACAAACGAAGAAATTGCTGACAAGGTAATCGGTGTTCAGCAGGGCAATATTGCAGATATCTGGGTAACCGATAATTATCCGGATGCAGAGGTAAAACGTTATACCAAATTTGTTCAGGCTGCTGAGGACCTCAAAAACAACAAGATTGATGCAATCGTTATGGACCTGTATCCAGCACAGGAACTGGTAGCAGCAAACCCAGAACTGAAGATTCTGGACGAAGAAAACCCACTGTTCGTTGACCAGTATGCAATTGCAGTGAAAAAAGGCAATCAGGAACTGCTTGATCAGATCAATGAGGTAATCGACCAGCTGATCGCAGACGGCAAGATCGAAGAATTTACTGCAAATCACGCAACCGCAGAATAAGAAACAGAATAAAATCAGTGCAACAGCAGGCGCAGTGTAGTGTCTGCTGTTGCGTCATGTTTTGAGATACTTTATCAGGATAAAGAAAGGAACGGTGCAATTTTGGATTACATTCTCAATCTGGGACAGCGTTACTACGACGCATTTTTTGCTGATGCCCGCTATACAGCTTATCTGGAGGGTATTAAAAATACGCTGATTATCTCGCTGTTTGCGGTACTGCTGGGTGTGCTGCTGGGTGTACTGGTGGCAGTGGTGAAATATGTTGCAAAGGGAAGCAAAAATCCTGTTATTCGTTTTTTGGATAAGGTGTGTAAGCTTTATGTAACAGTAATCAGAGCTACCCCGGTTTATCTTCAGATCTTTATTATCGCAAACCTGATTTTTACTGCCCGCAATATGGAAATCTATGCCGCAATCACCTGCTTCGGCATTAACTCCGGTGCTTATGTTTCGGAAATTATCCGTGCCGGAATCGAATCGATTGACAGAGGTCAGTTTGAAGCAGGTCAGAGCTTAGGTCTCAGCCAAGGAACCATCATGAAATCGATTATCCTTCCACAGGCAATCAAAAATATCCTGCCGGCGTTGGGCAATGAGTTTATTACCCTGATCAAAGAGACCGCTGTTGCAGGTGCGATTGCCGTTACCGACGTAACCAAGGCAGCACAGTACATTGGTTCCAGAACATGGGATGTTCTGCCTCCGCTGTTCATTGCCGCGGGCATCTATCTGATTATCGTTTTAGGCCTGACCAAACTGCTTGGAATGTTTGAAAGGAGACTGGCAGCAAGTGATCACCACTAAAAATCTGTGTAAAAGTTTTGATGAAAATACCCATGTTCTTAAAGGAATCAGCGAGACCATCAACAAAGGAGAAAAGGTGGTTGTAATCGGTCCATCCGGTTCGGGAAAATCGACCTTCCTGCGCTGCCTGAATCTTCTGGAGACACCGACTCAGGGAGAAATCTGGTTTGAGGGAGAAAACATCACCGATCCAAAATGTGATATCCAGAAGATCCGCCAGAAGATGGGAATGGTGTTCCAGCAGTTTAACCTGTTCCCTCACATGACCGTTCTGCAGAATATCACCTTTGCTCCAGTAAAACTGGGCCTGATGAATCAGCAGGATGCAGAGAAAAAAGCAAGAGAACTGCTCTCCCGAATCGGACTTGCAGACAAGGAAAATGCTTATCCGGCACAGCTTTCCGGTGGACAGAAGCAGCGTATTGCTATTGTGCGCTCTCTGGCTATGAATCCGGACGTAATGCTGTTTGACGAACCGACCTCCGCACTGGACCCAGAGATGGTAGGAGAGGTATTGCAGCTGATGAAAGAGCTTGCAGATGACGGTATGACCATGGTAGTGGTTACCCACGAGATGGGCTTTGCAAAAGAAGTTGCAACCCGCGTTATGTTTATTGACGAAGGTGTGGTAAAAGAGCAGGCACCTCCGGAAGAGTTTTTCTCCCATCCAAAAGATCCAAGACTGAAAGAATTTTTGTCTAAAGTATTATAGTTTAAAAAGCGGGAACGAAGGTTCCCGCTTTTTTTACGGTAATTTTTGTAAAATTTACAGATTAGTTTGGAAGTTTTTAAAAGAAGTGTTATAATAAAAGCTCAGACAAATTTTATCAGAATAGTAAGTTATCAACATTTAGTGTTTTTGTATCAGAGGCAGATGGGAGCGAATAGATTGAAAGTTTTGTTTTTGGGAGATGTTGTTGGAAAATCAGGATGCGATTTTGTGGCAAGGCATCTGGGAAGCATCAAAAAAACGTATGGTGTGGATGCTTGTATTATCAATGGAGAAAACTCGGCAGAAGGAAACGGAATTACACCGGACAGCGCAAGAATGCTGTTTGATGCCGGAGCTGATGTCATCACAACAGGAAACCATGTCCTGAAACGAAAAGAAATCTTTCCAAAACTGGACGAACAAAACGGAATTATCCGTCCGGCAAATTATCATCACAGTGCTCCGGGAGCCGGTGTGTTTGTGCTGGACAAGCTGCGCTGGCAGTTATGTGTCATCAATCTTCAGGGACAGGCTGGAATGGAACCCTGCGGCAATCCATTCGAGAAGATCGATCAGCTGTTACAGGAACTTCCGTATAAAAATATTTTGGTAGACTTCCATGCCGAGATGACTTCCGAGAAAAAAGCAATGGGCTATTATCTGGATGGCAGAGTTTCCGCTGTGCTGGGAACACACACCCATGTTCAGACCGCGGATGAACGTATCCTTCCAAAAGGAACTGCCTACATCACTGATGCCGGAATGTGCGGCGGCAAAAACTCAGTGCTGGGTGTAAAAAAAGAAATCATTATCCAGAAGTTTTTAACCAATCTTCCAGCACGCTTTGAGTATGACCATCAGGATATGGAACTCAATGCAGTTTTGATCGAAATCGACAACGCAAGCGGAAAAGCACAGGATATCCAGCGCATCCGTATCGAAGAATAATGGAAGAATGGAAACCAGGCAAACAAAAAGTACGAGCTTTTGACATAACTTTGTGCTATGATAAAATAACCCAGATAATCTTCTGGAGTTTTGGGAGAGGATACGATGAAACTGACAGTTCGCTTGATCGCGCTGCTTATGGGTATCCTGATGCTTTCAGGATGCGGTCCATCGACGATTGGGGAAAAACAGTCTTTTAATCCGAATTTGACAGTGGGGGAATCTCAGGAGCAAACCCAAGAGAATACACAACAGAAGGTAGACACTCTCAAGCTTCCCTGTGACTATGATTCCCTGATTGCTTCGCCGTGGAATTGTGCGGATCAGAACAGCCGCAAGGCAGCGATGCTCCTTTATGATTCCCCTGTTTTCCTGACACAGCAATTTCAGGCAGAACCAGCTTTGGTGACTGTTTCCGGTTCCGGAACACAGTGGACACTGACAGTTCGGGATGGGGTGACCTTTTCAGATGGTTCTGCATTGACAGCACAGGAGATCGATAACAGCTTGACAATGGCAATGGCAGAAGGTTCCTATTACCGCAATGCTTTAACCAATATCAGTTCCCATAAGGCGACATCGGATACACAGGTGGAGGTTACATTGAACACAGCGGATGCTCTGTTTGCAAATCTTCTGACCTTTCCGGTGGCAAAACTTTCCGGAAGCACCTATATCGGTACGGGAAAATATGTTTACTCTGCAAAGGGAGAATCCTCACAGGACAGCACCATCTTAAAGAAAAATCCATCCTATTGGGGCGAGGCTTCCAGCATCGACCAGATTGAACTGATCTCTCTGACCAAAAAGGATGTTGCAACCTACAGCCTGAAACTGGGTGAAATCGATGGACTTTATACCGAAGGAGCATCTTCGGATATTGCAAATCTTTCTACCAGCAATTATCCGGTTACCTCCAACCAGTTGATTTTCCTGGGAGCAAACTCGACTAGAGGAGATACTGCCAACGCGGCTTTGCGCCAGGCAATCAGTCTTGCTTTGGACAGACAGTATCTGATTCAGTCAGCATTTTCGACTTCTGCGATTGCCTCTGCTTCACCGCTTCACCCTAACTTTTTGTCCAGTACACCAACACAGGATCTGGAAGGAGCAAAAAAACTGCTTTCAGATGCAGGACTTACTTCGGAAGGAAGTACGCTGCAATTAAGTCTGCTTTATTGCAGTGATGGTGCAGATCGCTTGCAAACAGCCAACCAGATTGCGGCTCAGCTTGCCGAGGTCGGAATCGAAGTGACGCTGGAAGCGAAAAATCAGGAGGAATATTTTTCGACACTCAATTCCGGTTCTTATGACCTGTATTTGGGAGAGATTCTGCTTGGAGACGATATGGATCTGAGCCATCTGCTCACCAAAGGAGAGCGATATGGATATGGTTCAGCACCGTCCGAAGCGCTGACAGCTGCCTATCAGACCGCATTTTCTACCGGGAAAGGCTGGGATACTTTTGTTACCACATTCCAGCAGGAATATCCGGTTATTCCACTGGCATTTCGCAACAATACCTTCTCACTTGCCAGAAAATACTCCCTTTCGGTAAATGCGACCCGCAATAATCTGTTCTATCAGATGGAAGATTGGCAGTAAGAATATTGTAACACTTGTTAAACTTAACATGGGAATGGAATTTCCATTCCCACATATTTGTAAATAAAGCATGAAATAGCGAAAAATAAACGGGAAAGTCTATTCAAACGGGCGTAAATAAGGTATAATTATATCATTGACAGGTATGCCCTTAAAAAGCGTCGTTCCGGCGCAAAGAAAGGAACGTGTGATTTATGATTAAATTTGAAAATCATCTCGGATCAATCGAAATTTCCCAGGATTATTTTGCAAACCTGGTAGGCCACGCTGCTTCGGAATGTTTTGGTGTTGCCGGAATGGTCGAAAGCACGGCTTCCCAGGGATTACGATATATTCTGAAAAAAGATGAGGCACAGGATAAGGGAGTAAAGGTGCGCTATGTTGGCGGCGGTTTGGTCATTGACCTGCACATTGCTGTTACCTATGGCGTCAATATCTCGGCTATCGTTAAGAGCATTGTCAACAAGGTTCGCTATACTGTGGAAGAAGCAACTGGCTTCCAGGTAGCAAAAGTCAATGTCTTTGTTGATGACATGAAACAATAAATCTGCTTTCAGGAACCCCATGTTGTCAGGAAAGACAGGTATAGTTTGGTTAAGGAGTGTTTAGTGTGATAAAGGGAAGTCAGCTCAGAGATGCGTTTATCTCTGGCGCAAATAGCATTTCAAATTGCAGACAGCAGGTAGACGCGCTCAATGTATTCCCTGTACCGGATGGTGATACCGGTACAAATATGTCGATGACCATCAACGCTGCAAAACGGGAACTGGAGACCCTCAAGGATGATCCAACCGTTGAGCAGGTATCCAAAAAGGCAGCTTCGGCTCTTCTGCGTGGTGCGAGAGGAAACTCCGGTGTTATCCTTTCTCTGTTGTTCCGTGGATTCTCCAAAGGTCTGGAAGGCAAAGAAGAAGCAGACGCAAAGGATATTGCACATGCACTGTCTCTGGGTGTTTCTGCTGCTTATAAAGCAGTTATGAAGCCGACAGAGGGTACTATTCTGACCGTTGCAAGACTTGCTTCTGAACATGCACAGCAGGTTGCCCAGCAGGAAGAAGTAACCGAAGTGATGATGTGGAAAGAGATTCTTTCTGCAGCAGAGGATGCGCTTGCACAGACTCCGGAGATGCTTCCGGTACTCAAAAAGGCAGGCGTTGTCGATGCAGGCGGTCAGGGCTTTGTGGAAATCTGGAAAGGTATGCTGTCGGTAATCGAAAACGAACAGATCATTCCTTCCGAGGAAGAAGCTCAGGCAGCTCCAAAAGAGAAAAAGGCACACGGTGTTGCAGCAGAGTTTAATGAAGAGGATATTCATTTCTGCTATTGCACCGAGTTTATCATCAACAAAGAGCATCCGGATGCAGACCCGCTTTCTCTGCGTGCATATCTGGAATCCATCGGTGACTGTGTTGTTGTAGTTGATGATGAAGAGATCATCAAGTGTCATGTACATACCAATGAGCCAGGTAATGCAATTCAGGCAGCACTGAAGCTGGGTTATCTGACTAATATGAAGATCGATAACATGAAAGAACAGCACGGCGATAACAACAAGCTGGTCGATCTGGAAGCAGAAGGACAGCCAGCATTCCCATATAAGGCTGTTGACCCGGATAAAGAATATGGTTTTGTTGCAATTGCAGCAGGCGAAGGTGTAAAACAGCTATTTGTTGATCTGGGTGTTGACAATGTTGTCAGCGGTGGTCAGACCATGAACCCATCTACCGATGATATTCTTTCCGCAATCCATGCAACTGCAGCAAAAAGAGTTTTTGTTCTTCCAAATAACAAAAACATCATCATGGCAGCAGAACAGGCAGCAAATCTGGCAGACCGTAAAGTAGACGTTCTCCAGACCAGAACCATCCCACAGGGACTTTCTGCAATGCTGGCATTTGATCCGGAAGCAGACCGCAAACAGAATGTTACCAACATGGTTCAGGCTTATGAAAGAGTTGGAACCGGTTCGGTTACCTTTGCAGCACGTGACAGTGACTATGAAGGTCACAAGATCAAGAAGGGCGAACTGCTAGCACTGGAAAACGGCAAGATGTCCTTTGTTGATACCGACCTGAAAAAGACAGTAGTTAAACTGACCCACAACCTCACCAAGAAATCACCAAACAAGGATGCAAGCTTTGTTACTCTGATTTACGGTGAAGATGTTGCAGAAGACCAGGCAGAAGAAATCCGTGAAGCAGTAGCAGAACGTCTTGGCGACAGCGCTGAGGTTGTTCTGATTGCAGGCAAACAGCCGGTTTACTACTTCATTATTTCAGTAGAATAATTGTTGAAGGGCTGGATTCCAGCCCTTCTTTTTTGTAAGGAGGGGACGGAGTTGCTGGATAAAGAAAAACTGATCGCCCGTCTGAAAGAGCTTCCTCTAGATGATGTACAGTATTGGCTCATTACAGGAGGTGCAATGGTGTTGTACGGATTGAGAAAACAAACTTCCGATATTGACCTTGGCTGTACCTCAGAGTTGGCAGACTTTTTGCAAGAGAAAGGGTTTCCGGTTGAGTAGCTGCCAGATGGAACCCGAAAAATTGTCGTGTCGGAAGATGTGGAGATTTTTGAGAATTGGCTGGAGGACCGAGTGGAAAGATTCGAAGGTATTCCGGTGATTTCCATTCAAGGCTTGATTTGGATGAAGCGGGCATTAGGTAGGGAAAAAGATTTCCGGGATATTCAGCTGATTCTGGAAAAATATCCAGAATATGAAAAGTGTGAAGCGAATCGGGGATAAGCAAAAGCTGATTGAGATAGGTGATCGTATTATAAAAAAGAGCGGTTCCAATGAACCGCTCTTTTTGCGTTTATAAATAACAGATTAGATTGCACTCCATTCACAGACATCGGAAAGGTAGATGTACATTGGTGAATAGGAATTGGTGATATATTCCACTGGATTATCACAGAAGGTGAGTTCTCCGGGGTGTTCGCTTTGCAGAGAACGGGAAATGGTAAAGCTGACGGATGTTCCTTTTTCGGAGGAAAAGATGGAAATATCTCCATCGTGATGATTGACAATCATCTTGCAGACGGTTAATCCCAACCCAAGGTGAGAAAAATGCAAATCTTCCCGGCTGCTGGTAAAGTATGGCTCAAATACATGAGGGAGCACATCCGATGGGATGCCGAGGCCATTATCTGATACCACAAAACGAACCGAACGTTTGCTGACACTGACTTCAATGTGGATTGTTTTGAGTTCTGCGTCAGGATCGGCAAAAGCAATCGAATTGGAAAGAAGGCAGGTCAAAACAATGACCAGTTTATCAGGATCAAGATTCAGGTCAATTTGCTCAGAGGGAAGATGAAAACTCAGCTGAATTCCAACACATCGAACCACCATCTGAAGATGTTTGAACAGGTCCTCAAGATAAGGATTGAGAGAAACCAGTTTGAGATTTCGTTCTGCCAGACCATTTGAGTAGGCAGTATATTCTGAAAGAATGCTGCATGATTTCAGCATGTGATAGCAGTGCTGATTAAGCTGCTGCAAGAGCGTCTCGCAGGAAACGATGTCTTCTACTTCCAGTCGGCGCGCCATGGAGGAGATACCGGAAAAGATAGATCCCAAAGGGTCACGCAAAGCAATATTAAAATTTTGAAGCATTTTTTGGGAAAGATTGGTGTCAGAAGGGAAAAGCTCACTGCTGCTTACTGAAAAGTGGACAGCAGCACCAATCCAGACATGAGCATCGTCATGTAATGGCGAAAATGTTAGAACTGTATTTACCATCGGAAGGCGGGAAGGACAGGAGAAGGATGCGTCCTGTGTACGCATTGCAAGAATGACGGAAGACAGGTCATATCCTTTCATCATTGAAATTACATTGTCCTTGCTGCACAGAAAAGGATATCGATCTTTTAGATATTGATTCTCCCAAAACTGGGTTAAATTTTCATCAACAAGTGCAATCGGCAGTGGAACAAGATCAGAAGAGTCCATGATGGATTGAAAATAAGATTCTATCAGTAAATTAAAATCCTGCGTCATAGCACACCTCTTTCCAAACAGTGAAGTATAGTTAGCTTTTCTTTTTGGCAGGAAAATATACATTTATTATTTTTCGACATAAAATGACAAAATATGACATCACAGCTTTAGTATAACGAATAATTTTAAAAAATGCAAATATCCTTTTATCAGCCTATGAAGGGGACAGGTAACAGGTGAGACATTTTTTGAGTCGAAAGTAAAAGAATGTAACGGAAAAAACGCAATTTTCTATGTGAAAACTTGCAAAAATCAATCTGACAACACGAGAAAAATCAGTCATATAGTAAAAATAATAGTTAAAAATATAACAAAGGGATTGTATATTTCAGGAAAATAGGGTAATATATAAGAGAACTAAATTTTAGGAGGTTTGATTCAAATGGCAATTAAAATTGGTATTAATGGCTTTGGTCGTATTGGTAGATTAGTATTCCGTGCAGCAATGGCTCAGCCGGATGTATTTGAAGTAGTAGGTATTAACGATCCATTTATTGGCCTTGATTACATGGTTTACATGACAAAATATGACTCCATGCATGGTCAGTTTAACGGCACACTCGAAGTAAAAGATGGCAAATTCGTTGTAAACGGTCATGCAATCAACGTATATGACTGCAAAGACCCAAGCGAAATTCCATGGGCTGAGTGCGGTGCTGAGTATGTTGTAGAATCCACTGGTGTATTCACAACAACCGAAAAAGCTTCCGCTCACATCAAAGCTGGTGCAAAGAAAGTTGTTATCTCTGCTCCTGCAAAAGATAAAGAAACTCCAACCTTCGTTGTTGGTGTAAACCATGACAAATATACAAAAGACATGACAGTTGTTTCCAACGCATCCTGCACAACCAACTGTCTGGCTCCACTGGTAAAAGTTATCAACGATAACTTCGGCGTTGTAGAAGGTCTGATGAGCACCGTACACGCTACCACAGCTACCCAGAAGACCGTTGACGGTCCTTCCAACAAAGACTGGAGAGGCGGACGTGCTGCTGCTGGTAACATCATCCCATCTTCTACCGGTGCTGCAAAAGCATGCGCTCTGGTTATCCCAGAAGTTAAAGGCAAACTGACTGGTATGTCCTTCCGTGTACCAACTCTGGACGTATCTGTTGTTGACCTGACTGTAAAACTTGCTAAACCAACCACTTACGAAGAAATCTGCGCTAAAGTAAAAGAAGCTTCCGAGACCACCATGAAAGGTATCCTGGGCTACACCGAAGATATGGTTGTATCCTCTGACTTCCTGGGCGATCCAAGAACTTCCATCTTCGACGCAAAAGCAGGTATCATGCTCAACGAAACTTTCGTAAAACTCGTTTCCTGGTACGACAACGAATGGGGTTACTCCAACAAAGTTCTCGAGCTGATCAAACACATGTCTGCTGTTGACGCTCAGTAATCAAAGATTGATTTTGAAGGACCGAAGCCAAAAGGCTTTGGTCCTTCTTTTTTGGAGTGGATCTAAAAAAGAGGTTTTTTGTTAAACTTTTGTACACAAAAGTTTGCGGATTCCAAAGGCAGAGCCTTTGGGCGCTCGTCGCAACGAGCGAAATCTCTTATCGTCAGGCGTTCATTGGGAGAGCTCGAGAACCTTTTTGCAAGAGAAAAGGTTCTCGAAAACCAATTATAAGTAGCAGGGGACCAGCAAAAATTATCCAGTGGATGATTTTTGCTCGCATAAAACTACGGTTTAACCCTGTAAATTGTTTAAAACTTTGTTTTGTGGGAAAGTTGTAGTTTCAGATTTATCATACCAAAAATATGCAATAAATATAGACTTATTTTATCTTGCAAAATAAGTCTATATTTATCGAAAAATGCACGCTATAATTTGATTATAGAGAGGTGCAGATGATGTTCAGGATACAAAAAGGGTATGATACGGAGTCAAAAACGTTTCGTTTACCGGTTGGTATGATAAGGAAATTGGAAGAAGTTGCAGCGAAAAACAATATTTCACTGAATCGGGTGGTGATTCAGTGCCTGAACTATGCCTTGGAAAATCTGGACGAGTCAGATCATGATGCTCCAAAAGAATAAGATCAGACAGGAAACTTTTGCCCGAAGCCTTTGGCTTCGGGCTTTTTTTATGTAAAAGAACGGAAAAGAAAAAATCAAAAGCGACTTTCTTTCGATAAATTTTGTGGAAAGAAGTATGTTATGATTAACGCTGCGGATTTGTCAGAAATATACCAGAAAAGCAGAATAATAAGTTCAAATTGGCAGTTTTCCTATATCGTTTTACTAAAAAAAACACTTCAAACTGTATAAAGTGTCATAACGTGACAGAATAAAAAGGCTTAGAACAGTGCGGGATTTTGTTAATATACAACAAAGTTTTTGTAAAGCTCAAAATGATATTTCATGATTTTATACAATAAATGCTTGAAAAAATGCTGGTTTTCTGGTATGATAATGCTAAACACGAGGGGGTTGATAGTATGTATAAAGTAAACAAAAAAGATGAAGTACCAATTTATCTGTTCCATCAGGGAACAAATTATAAGGCATACGAGTTTTTGGGTTCCCACTCGTCTAAGCGAAAAGGCGTATCCGGTGCGATTTTTCGTGTATGGGCACCACACGCCCTGAGTGTTTCGGTTGTCGGTGATTTTAATGATTGGAATCGAACACAAAATCCAATGGAAAAAATCAGCGATAATGGATTGTGGGAAGGTTTTGTACCGGACATAAAACAGTACGATCTGTATAAGTATAGTATTGAGACACAGGAAGGAAAGATCCTGCTCAAGACCGATCCGTATGCATTTCACATGCAGACCCGCCCGGAATCAGCATCCCGCTTTTATGAGCTTGGAAAATATCTCTGGAAAGATCAGGCGTGGATGGATAAAAGAAAACTGCAGAATCATGTGGGTGAGCCAATCAACATCTATGAGGTAAACATTGGTTCCTGGCGTCAGTACGAGGATGGACAGTTTTTTGATTACCGCAAATGTGCGGATGAATTGGTGTCTTATGTTAAGGACATGGGATATACTCACGTGGAACTGATGCCAATTACCGAATACCCGTTTGACCCATCCTGGGGTTATCAGGTAACCGGATATTTTGCAGCAACTTCTCGTTATGGCACCCCAAAGGACTTCATGTACTTTGTCAACAAGATGCATGAAAACAATATCGGTGTCATTATGGACTGGGTTCCAGCACATTTTCCGAAAGATGCACAGGGACTATACGAGTTTGATGGTTCCCAGTGTTATGAATATCAGGATATTCAAAAACGGGAACACCCGCATTGGGGAACCAGAATTTTTGATTTTGGACGTCCGGAGGTGCAGAGCTTTCTGATTTCCAGCGCAATGTTCTGGGTCGAAAAATTCCATATTGATGGACTGCGCGTTGATGCGGTGGCATCGATGCTTTATCTGGATTACGGAAGAGAATCCTGGGAATGGACACCAAATGTTCATGGCGGAAACGAAAACCTGGAAGCAGTGGAATTTTTAAAGAAACTTAATTCTGCAATTTTAGGAGAACATTCCGATGTCCTGATGATTGCTGAGGAATCTTCTGCATGGCCGCTGGTAACCAAACCGCCGTATGTGGGAGGATTGGGCTTTAACTTTAAGTGGAATATGGGCTGGATGAATGACATGCTCAATTACATATCGCTTGATCCGATTTATCGTTCTTATAACCATGATAAACTGACCTTCAGTATGATGTATGCTTTTTCGGAAAACTATGTGCTCCCACTTTCCCACGATGAGGTTGTTCACGGCAAGTGTTCGCTCATCAATAAGATGCCGGGAGAATACAGCCAGAAGTTTGCAGGTATGCGCACCATGCTCGGTTACATGATGGCGCACCCAGGCAAGAAACTTTTGTTCATGGGACAGGAATTTGGACAGTTTATCGAATGGAACTTTGAAAAAGAACTGGATTGGCAGCTGCTCTCCTATGAAAGCCACCGCAAGCTGCAAAGCTTTGTAAGGGATCTTAACCATTTCTATCTGGAAAATTCTCCGATGTGGGAAATTGATGACAGCTGGGATGGATTCCAGTGGCTGGTTCATGATGATAACACCCAGAATGTTGTGATCTTCCGCCGCACCAATGATGAGGGCGACGATGTCATTGCAATCTGTAACTTTGCTCCGGTAGAACGTGATGGATATCGTTTCGGTATTCCGGAAGAAAAGAATTATGAAATTGCGCTCAATTCGGATGATATCCGATACGGCGGAAATGGCATTAAAGAAAAAGAGATTATCCTTTCTGAAAAGATTGCAATGCATGGCAAGGCAAACTCGATTGCAGTGGATATCCCTCCAATGTCTGTAATGTATCTGAAACCTTCTAAGATTCAGCCGGAATCAAAAGAGGACAATGTTATTGATGTTGAGGTAACCGAAGAACCTGCAAAAGAATCCAAGCAGGAAGAGAAACCAAAGCGTACCCGCAAAAAAGCAGTGACAGCAGAAGAAACAGCGGCGCCAGTGGAAGAAAAGCCGAAACGCACTCGCAAGAAAGCGGCACCAGCAGAGGATGCAGCACCAGCAGAAGAAAAACCGAAGCGTACCCGCAAAAAGGCAGTGACAGCAGAGGAAACAGCGGCGCCAGCAGAAGAAAAACCGAAGCGTACCCGCAAAAAGGCAGCAGCAGAAAGCACTGAGCAGGAAACTGCTGAAAAGCCAAAGCGTACCCGTAAAACAACAAAAACACAAGAATAATCTTGTATCAAAACAACCGGTCAAACCGGAAATAGAGCAACTCATTACCAGAGGGGGATAAACATGATCGTAAAGAAAGAATGGATCGCGATGCTTCTGGCAGGTGGACAGGGAAGCCGTCTGCACGCACTCACCAGAGATATCGCAAAACCGGCAGTGCCGTTTGGAGGCAAATATCGAATTATCGATTTTCCTCTTTCCAACTGTGTAAACTCGGGAATTGATACGGTAGGCGTACTGACCCAGTATCAGCCGCTTCAGCTCAACGAATATCTTGGCAACGGACAGCCTTGGGACCTTGACCGCATCCATGGCGGTGTCTATGTGCTGCCGCCTTACCAGAAGAGCTCCAACTCGGACTGGTATACCGGTACAGCAAACGCAATCTATCAGAACATTAACTTTATCAACCGATATGATCCGGAATATGTTGTCATTCTTTCCGGTGACCATATCTATAAGATGGACTATTCCAAGATGCTGGAATTCCATAAGGAAAAACAGGCAGACTGCACCATCGCTGTTATGGAAGTTCCGTGGGAAGAAGCATCCCGTTTTGGTATCATGGCTTGCGATGAAGAACAAAAAATCTATGAATTTGCAGAAAAACCAAAGGAACCAAAGAGCAATCTGGCTTCGATGGGAATTTATATCTTCTCCTGGAACAAACTGAGAAAATATCTGGAAGAAGATGAAGCAAATCCGGATTCCGAAAACGATTTTGGAAAGAACGTTATTCCAGCAATGCTCCAAAACGGTGAGAGAATGTATGCGTACGCTTTCCAGGGATACTGGAAAGACGTAGGAACCATCGATTCTCTGTGGGAAGCAAATATGGACCTGCTCAATCCAAACGTACCGCTTGACCTGTACGACGACAGCTGGAAGATCTATGCACGAAATCCAGTTATGCCGCCGCAGTATGTTGCAGATGGAGCTATTACCCAGAATGCAATGATCAGCGAAGGTTGTTTTGTAGAGGGCGAAGTTGATTTCTCTGTTTTGTTTGCCGGCGTTGTGGTAGAAAAAGGTGCTGTGGTTCACGACAGTATCGTAATGCCTGGTTCGGTTATCAAAGCAGGTGCAGTAGTGGAATATTCGATCGTGGCAGAGAACGCAGTAATCGGAGAAAACGCAGTAGTAGGCTGCCGTCCGGAAAATGTTGAGGACAAAGCAAGCTGGGGCGTTACCGTAATTGCAAAGGGAATCCATGTTGGCAAAAACGTCAAGGTTCCGGCAAAAGCAATGATTGAACAGGATATACCGGAGGTGGACGGAAATGATGAGTAAAACACTGGGAATTGTATTTTCCAATATGCATGATTCCATGCTGGGACAGCTGACAGAAAACCGTACTATGGCTTCTGTGCCATTTGGCGGAAGATATCGTCTGATTGACTTTGTATTATCTAACCTGATTAATTCTGGCATCAAGGATGTCGGTATCATCACAAAGAGTAATTTCCAGTCCTTGATGGATCATGTTGGAAATGGTAAGGAATGGGATCTTTCCCGTAAGAAAGGCGGCTTGACCATCCTTCCTCCATACGGAAGCCAGGAAGCAGTTCTTTACCGTGGTCGTCTGGAAGCACTGGGAAACATTTATAACTATATCCGTTCTTCGAAAGCAGAGATCGTTGTTATGACAGACTGCGATAACATCACCTCCATCGACTATTCGGATGTGCTGCGTTACCATAAAGAAAAAGATGCCGATATTACGGTAGTATATAAACATAAACCGATTACCGACTCTATCCATCGCGATGTTATTACCATCAGCATGGATGAAAACAAACGTGTTAACGGTGCGTTCATTAACCCTGAGCAGGAAGAGGGCAATGTTCTGCTGAACATGACAGTAATCAGCAAACGTCTGCTGGAAAGAATCATCAGCGAAGCATCCAGCACAAACTTCTACAGCTTTACCCGCGGTGTTCTGCAGCAGGGAAATCAGCGTCTGAAAATCTACGGCTATGCTTACGATAATTATGTAGCAGACATCAAGTCGCTTCAGTCTTACTATGATTGCACAATGGAACTGCTGAATCCAGACGTACGCCGTCAGCTGTTTCCACCGGAACGTCCGGTTTACACCAAAGTACGAGATGAAGTTCCAGTTCGATATGGTATCAATGCAAGTGCAAAGAATTCCATGATCGCAGACGGATGTATCATCGAAGGAACAGTAGAGAATTCGGTTATTTTCCGTGGTGTTAAGATTGACAAGGGTGCGGTTGTTAAAAACTCGATTCTGATGCAGGGAACTTATGTCGGTGAAAAGAGCGTACTTGATTGCGTTGTTACTGATAAGGATGTTATGATTCGCGATTCCAAGACCCTGATTGGATGCAAAGAGTATCCATTCTTTGTTAAAAAGGGTACCGCAGTATAAAATGAAAGATGCAGGAAGTCCCTCCTTGTCATCCAAGGAAGGGACTTCCCTTTTCAAAATCAAGCGTATCTGAAGGGGGCACAGTGAATGAAAATTTTGTTTGTAGCAAGTGAGGCAAGACCTTTTATCGCATCCGGCGGTCTGGCAGATGTGGCAGGTTCTCTTCCAAAAGCGTTGTGTGATCTGGGACACGAGTGCCGTGTTGTAATTCCACTTTATAAAAATATTCCGCAGCAGTTCAGAGAAAAAATGGAGTTTGTAAGAAACTTCAATGTACCGCTGGCATGGCGTAATCAGTACTGTGGTGTATTCAAGATCCGTCATCAGGGAGTTGTTTACTATTTCCTGGATAACGAATATTATTTTAAACGCGATAACCTGTACGGATATTATGATGATGCAGAGCGTTTTGCGTTCTTCTCCAAGGCAGCAATGGAGATGATCAACTACATTGATTTTGATCCAGATGTTGTTCATGCAAATGACTGGCACACTGCACTTGTTCCAGTTTATCTCAATACATTCTATCGCAGCATTCCAAAATATCATGAAATCAAGACAGTATTCACCATCCATAACATCCAGTATCAGGGTCAGTACGGCATGGAAATTGCCTGGGATGTTCTGGGAATTCCGGAATATCAGCATCCGGTACTGGAATATAATGGCTGCCTGAACATGATGAAAGCGGCAATTATGCAGGTCAATATCGTCAATACTGTCAGCCCGAGCTATGCAATGGAAATCCATGATCCGTGGTTCTCACATGGTCTGGACCCAATTTTGAACATCAAAGGCGATCGCGTCATCGGTATCCTCAACGGAATTGATATCAAAGACAATGATCCGAAGACCGATGAAAACATCTATAAGAATTATGATGCAAAACATATCGAGGACAAGAAAGTAAACAAGCTGGAACTGATGAAAGAGATGGGACTGGATCCGGATGAAAACCGTATGCTGATCGGTATGGTCAGCCGTATGGCTTCTCACAAAGGTCTGGATCTGGTTAAATATATCTTCCATGATCTGATGAGGGACAATGTTTCGGTTGTAATCCTTGGTTCTGGTGAGGAAGTTTACGAAAACTTCTTCCGCGAGATGCAGAATCGTTACCCAGGCAGAGTTGCTGTCAAGATTGGCTTTATTCCAAGTCTTTCCAAGAAGATTTATGCCGGTGCAGATGCATTCCTGATGCCGTCCAAGAGCGAACCTTGCGGATTGGCACAGATGGTAGCAGCAAGATACGGAACCCTTCCAATTGTTCGCGAAACCGGTGGCCTGAAAGACAGCATCCACGATATGGGTGACAAGAACGGAAACGGCTTTACATTCAAGACATACAACGCACACGATATGTTAGGTGCAATCCAGAGAGCAGAAGGACTGTTTGGAAACAAACCTCTTTGGAAAAAAGCAATGCTGTCAGCAATGGAGTCCGATTTTAGTTGGAACAAATCTGCTGGCGACTATGTCAACATGTACAAGATGATTTTGAAAGACTAATAAAAAAGCAGCTCCGATTGGAGCTGCTTTTTTAATTTCCGATATGAACAATGGTGTTGCTGGGAAGCAGGATTTTGTCAGAAACACAGTAGCGGACAAACAGCTTTTTGCATTCATCCAGAAAGTAAAGATAGCATGGGTCGTCTTTTTGAGGGGAATAAGAGGAAGAAAGACACCAATGGAGAAACTTTTCCATCGATATAAATTGGTCGTTTGAAAAAGTAAGGGTATGTTCATGCGAATGGAAAAAGGAAAGCACTTCTTTTCCACTAAGGTTTAACCCGTTGTGAAATCCTGAAAACCGTGTTCCTAAAATTCGGGTACAGATTTCCTGATAGTCTCGGATAATCGGGGAATCTGTGTCCTTTGTGTTCCATATCAGAAGAATTTTACCGTTTGGTCGTAAAATCCGGTCACACTCTGCCCTAAAAGAGACACTGTCAAACCAGTGGAAGGATTGTGCACAGGAAACCAAATCAACACTGTTGTCCGAAAGGGGAATATCTTCCGCAGTGCCTGAAACAGGGGTAAACAGCCTAGAATCCAGCTCTTCTGTCGCTAAGGAAAGCATGGAAGTGTCAGGTTCTATCCCGTATACGTGATAACCACAATCAATCAGCAAACGAGAAAAAATTCCTGTTCCACACCCGATATCAGCAGCCTGAGGATGAGCTGTGTGAGGAGAAACGAGTGTGTGCAAGACAGATTTTAGTTGATCGGGATAGGAAGAACGGCCTTTTTGATAAGACGAAGCCTTTCCTGCAAAATTTTGTTTTTTCTGCATAAAAACACCACCAATTCTTTTTTCAGTATAACAGAATTGGTGTCATAAGTACAGCTACCTTACAGCAGGGAAGAACCTTCTCTGGCAATCTTAAAATCAATCATCTGTGCAACCACACTTTCCAGTACATCGTCCATCATGGAAAAATCCATGGCAGAAAGATAAATCTGCTCCAACTGATCGTGCAGTTCTTTGTTTTCTGATAACAGATATACAGCTTGTGCAATCATCTGTGCTGCAGCTTTTTGATTAAAGGAAAGTCTCTTTTTATGTCGGCGCAGAGAATCAAGATCCAGAAAACGTTTTGCATGAATGTGGCGCTGGCTGATCAACGTAGGCTGATCTATCAGTCCGGAAAGATCGTGGAAGCGATTTTCGGTCAGGAAAGCAAGACCAAGTTCCGGTAAAATCAGATGATCGATTTTGGTATGAGGCGAAAGCGGACAGTAACAGGTAATGACATCCTGACCGTTTTCCAGCGCATGAGAGCGGAGGGCGGACAGAAACAGGGAAGATGCGGCACCCCAATCATCAGAGATAAAACAGATATCCCGACAAAGCGAGCGGACAGTAGAAGCAAGGCTTACAATTCCCTCTGCATTGATGGCACTTAAAAAACGGACCTTTTCTTTTCCGCGACCGGGCTTTTTCGGGAAGTTTTTATAGGAAAAATGTTTTGCATAAGCATTTAGTTTTTGCGGATTTAAGCTGCTCAGTGCAATGCGATGGGAGTCGTTCAAAAAGCTTTTGGCAGCAGCAAGACAATCGATTGCCTGAGAGTAATTTTTGGAAGTGGTCTGGGAAATCAAACGTATGGTTTCTCCATAAGGTTTTATTTTTAATGGATCAAGAAAATCACCAAAGGACAGGATACTTTCTGAAAGTCCGGGATACTTTGGTTCCAGCGCATGAGGAGCAGTAGCATCTGCAATCGAGACTTTCCATTCCGGAAAGATGACCGCATCCAGAGAATCCGGATCGGAGGAGCATGGAATCTGTTCCATCAATGGACAGCGATTTTCAAACACAGCGGCGAGACGCTTCATAAAGGAAGATTTTCCACATCCGGGACCTCCTTTGATGTAAAAAGTATGCCACTGAGGATCACCATAATCCAGCTGATCAAAACGAGAAACAAATCCCTGTGGGGAGTTGGAGCCCAGAAAAAAACGGATCGGTGCAGTTTCAGACATAACAAAGACCTCCTTGCAAAATCACGAGCTTATTACAGTATAGAAATTGCAGGGAGAAAAGGTGCGGAAAATCCATGCTTCGATCAGAAAAAGAAAGAAGAACAAAAGAAAAAGTTTTTGTTTTGATTTTTGTATGCCGCAAAAAAAGGTGCGTATACTAATCAGGAAAGATTTGATACCAGCTTTTAGAAAGGTGATGATTTGATTGAAAAACTTAAATGATCTGCTGGCAAAAGATGCAAAAGCAAAACAGTTTTTTCTAACCCTTCCCGAAAATGCGCAGGGGGCACTGATTCAGAGCACCAATCAGATCCACAATATGGATGAACTTTACCTCCATGCCTGTGAGGCAATGGAGTCCCATGCATGTGAAGCGATGGAATCCCATTCTCATCCCAATATGAAAAAGAGATAATAAAAAAAGGCTCTTTTAAGAGCCTTTTTTTTCATAGTTTTGTTCCGGACTGCCTTCCGGTTCCGGGTCGACCGGATATCGTTCATTTGGAGGGCGCTGATTACTTTTAAACCAGCGCTGAAAGGTGTGCGGAAAATCAAATCCGTTTCGTTTATCCAGTTTGGAAGGAAGAAGAAAATTCAGTACCAGACTGAAAATAACGCCGATACCGGTATCAATTACGCGGGCAATGGTGTAGCCGATGTAGGTATTGACCGGCTGAGTAAATAGAACAACAAAATAAATAACAGCTCCCGGCTGGATGGCAGTAGTTGCTCCTGACAAGATGTGAAGATAAAGCAGACATAAAAGCCCCAAAACAAGGTAAAACTCTTTTGGAATTCCAAGTGGATGATGGTAGTAGAGCCAGTAGAATGGAATTACAATCAATCCCCCAAATAATGTGCCGACAAAGCGATTAAATCCAAATTTGAATCCTTCGTGGAAATGGTTGCCCATAGCGTAAACCGCTCCGATGCAAGCAAAACAGGCGTTGCGCCCGCCAAATATATAATCATAGGTTAGAGTGACCAGCAACACCGAGAGTAGTGTTTTGATTACCCGCATGCCGATTTTGGGAGGATGATAGTGTGTTGTATGTTCCATACTGATTCTCCTTGCAGCTTTATGAAAAGAAACTCTGATATAAGTATAACAATTCAATAAATAAATTACAATAAAAATAAAGTTTTTTGTAAATATTTTATATTATTTGCTGCAAGGTTTAGGAAAAAGGTTTAGAAAAAATGTAAAAACTTACGTTAATAACTTATAAAAAAAGGGTCCTGCGTTAACAGGACCCAAAAAAGAGATGATCTTTTAGTTGCAGCCGCCACAGGAAGCGCAATTTCCGGTGCAGGAGGATGTCTCCTGATTGCCGTAAATCTTTTCTTTCATGGCAAGAGCGGTTGGTGTGGTAGCTACGCCGCCCAGAGCGGTTTCACGCAGGGAAGAAGGCAATGCTTTGCCGACTTTGTACATTGCTTCCACTACCTCATCAAATGGGATCTCGCTGAAGATGCCGCTGAGTGCAAGGTCTGCACTGACCAGAGCGTTTGCAACGCCGGAAGCGTTACGTTTTGCACAAGGCATTTCAACAAGTCCTGCTACCGGGTCACAAACAAGACCCATAATGTTCTGCATAGCGATTGCAGCAGCATCAAATGCCTGAGCAGGAGTACCGCCAAGCATTTCAACGATTGCGGCAGCAGCCATTGAAGCAGCGCTTCCGCATTCTGCCTGACATCCGCCTTCTGCGCCCGAAACGGTAGCCTTCTTTACAATCAGCTGACCGATACCGGAAGCAGTTGCAAGAGCTTCCAGAACCTGCTGATGTGGGATGTCATATTTTTCTGCAACGGTGAGCAGCGAACCTGGAAGGATACCGCATGCACCAGCAGTTGGAGCAGCAACGATCAGTCCCATCGATGCATTGACTTCCAGACAGGAGAGTGCATAGGCTGCACCGCGGATGATGGTATTGTCACAGATGCTGGAGCCTTTTTTGTAGTATTCCCACATTTTCTTTGCGCTGCCGCCGGTCAGTCCGCTCAGAGAACGGATTTCTTTTTCCAGAGCATCGTGAGCGGAATTGTACATGATCTGATAGCGTTCTTCCAGCATCGAAAAAATTTCTTCACGGCTGATCTCGGAAATTTCGGTTTCATTTTTGATTACCAGGTCACAGATGCGCATATCTGTGCCATCAAGCTGAGCAAGTATTTCCTTGGCAGAGAAGTACATAATAAACGTTCCTTTCGAAAAATGGATTAAGGTCGATAAATGCTTAGATCACGCGTTCCATCGTTACAACACTGTGGACAGCAGACATGCTTTCCAGCTCGCGTTTTACTGCTGCACTGATTGGAGAATCGGTTTCGATCATGGTAACAGCAGATTTACCTTTGTTCTCACGAGAGTTGAGAACAGTAACGATGTTGACCTGATTGATTGCAAGAATCGAGGTGATATGGCTGATAATGCCAAGGCGGTCGGTGTGGTTGATCACAACAGCCGGATATTTTCCGGAGAATTTAGCAGCGGTTCCGTTGATTTCCACAATCTCGATATTTGCTCCGCCAATCGAGGAGCCCATCAGAGAAACGATTTTGCCGTCGCTGGTTCTTGCGATGATGCGAACGGTGTTTGGATGAACATCACCGAGGTCAGCACCTTCAAAGGAAACTTCGATGCCTCTGTCCTGCGCGATTTGCAGAGAATTTTTGATCTGTGGATCGTTTGCATTCATTCCCAGAACACCGCCGACCAGTGCACGGTCGGTACCGTGACCACGCAGAGTGAGGTGGAAGGAACCGTGCAGCATAAAGTGAACCGAAGTCAGTTCCTTGTCTGCGATCATATTGTACATTGCTTTACCGATACGCTGAGCGCCGGCAGTATGAGAACTGGAAGGACCGATCATGATCGGTCCAAGAATATCGAACATGCTGATATTCATAACAGAAATCCTCCCTGTATTGGATTTGTGGTTAAAAAAATAGCCTGTCCTTATTGTAGCATAAATTCCGGTGCGGATAAAGATTGAAATCAATTTTCTCCCTATGATTCTAATAAAAAAGCAGAACTTGCAGCAGGCTTTTGGATATGCTAAAGTAATAACAGAAGAGGAAAGGATGAAATCAGGATGGAACCAACCGGAAAAGTAAAGGAAGTCGCTTCAAAAATTTTGTCAGGCAAGGAAGCGTTTCCATTTGGAATTTGTTCTTTTGAACAGATTTTGCCGTGTCTGGAGTGCAGGGCAAAACAGAGAATTCCACAGGACGCAGCATCTGTGCTGGTATGCCTGTTTCCATATTATACGGGGGAGCACAAAGAGCGCAATATCTCTCGATATGCGATGGTGACCGATTACCATATGATTGCAGGAGAATATCTCAAAAGATTTTGTGAAGCGTTGCAGGAAGTTTTTCCACAAAACCAATTTGAGCCGTTTACCGATAATTCCCCGATTCGGGAAGTGAGCGCAGCTTTCCACGCAGGTTTGGGCAGACGGGGGAAAAATGGGCTGATCCTGCACCCAAAATATGGAAGTTATGTTTTTATTGGTGAGGTTGTCACCGATCTTGTTTTGCAGCCGGACCAGCCACTGAATCCCGGAGAATGTATTGGATGTGGGAAATGCCAAAAAGTTTGTCCGCAGGGGGCACTTCGATCGGATGGAAGTGTCTGTCTGGAACGATGCCGCTCCTATATTACCCAGAAAAAAGGTGAACTGACCGATTGGGAAATCGGGCAGATTCAGGATGGGGGACTTATCTGGGGATGTGATATCTGCAACGATGTCTGCCCGATGAACCAAGAGGCAAAAGTATTGACGCCGGTACCGGAATTTTTGGAATCTGCCGTAGCGGTACTGGATGCTCAGATAGCAGAGAGACTGCTCAAAACGAGAGCATATAACTATCGCGGAAAAAAGACGATTTTGAGAAATATCCAATTGTTGGAAGGAGCAAATGAGGATGACAGATAATACACCGCTCAAAAGGGCATTGGATGAATATATCCGTCAGGATTATGCCAGACTGCACATGCCGGGACACAAAGGGGCATCTATCAGCCCATTTGGGGAGCTGATGGCGTATGATGTAACCGAGGTGGAAGGTACGGACAGCTTGTTTGAGGATGACGGACCGCTCAAAGAGCTAGAAGAGATTTTTACCCGACTTTATGATACAAAAGGAACGGTGATGAGTGCCGGCGGTTCTACCTTGTGCATTCAGGCAATGCTTCGTATGGTGGCAAAAAAGGAAGACCGAATCCTGGCAGGAAGAAACATCCATGCTGCGGCAGTCAACGCAATGGCACTGTTAGGTTTGGAACCAGTCTGGGTTTATCCAAACAGGAAGCAGGAAGAACGCCTGATCGGGGAGATTTCTCCCGATGAAATCCGCAGCGTTCTGGAAAAAGAGAAACAGGCGGGAACATTGGATTCCCTTTGTGCGATCTATGTAACGTCCCCGGACTATTTTGGTGTAATGAGTGATATCCGCTCGATTGCCCAAATCGCTCATGAATATGGACTTCCGCTGCTTGTGGATAATGCGCATGGTGCACACCTTCACTTTTTGAAAGAGGAATATCACCCGATGCAGCTGGGAGCAGATCTGTGCTGTGACTCTCTGCATAAGACTATGCCCGCATTGACTGGGGCAGCACTTCTGCACACCTCCGATGCAAAATACTGTCCGCAGATGAAAGGTGCGATGACCGTTTTTGGTTCAACCAGTCCAAACTATCTGATTATGCTTTCGATGGACAGCACTGCTGCATTTTTGATGCAGGATGGAGCAGAAAGAATCCAGCAGACGGTGACACGATGTGAGGAATTAAGACAGAAAGCAAGGGAGAAGGGCTTTGTCCTTCCGCAGCATTGCGATCCGATGCGATTAACGCTCCCGCTTGCCGGAACAGGATGGGATGCACAGAATTTTCGTAAACTGCTGAGAAAACACAAAATCATGGAGGAATATTTGAGCGACAGCGGATGTGTCCTTCTGTTTTCTCCGTTTAACAGGGAAGAGGACTTTAAACGCACAGAAGCCTTGCTTGACGAGGTTTTGATTCAAAACCAGCCGTTTACCGCATTTCCAATAGTGCCATCAGAGAAGGTTATGAGCCTTCGGGAAGCATTTTTATCCCCGAAAGAGAGTGTCCCGGTGGAAAAAGCAGAAGGAAGAATCGCGGCACAGGTCAAAATTACCTGTCCGCCTGGAATACCACTTGTTATGCCTGGGGAAAGATTGCACAAAGAAATTATAAAAATCTTAAAAAACTCTGGTATTTTTGTTATAGATGTGGTAAAATAGGAGTACGGAAGATTCAGACAGCTGATATTCCAGTTAAAAAACATTTGCCAGGTAGCAATGGAAGCTCTACTTGTGCAGAGGGGGTTACATATATGAAATTAATTTTAGCGATTGTTTCGAATGACGACAGTGCAAAGGTATCTTCCGCGCTGACCAAAAATCACTTTTCTGTAACAAAACTTGCAACTACCGGTGGATTCCTCCTTTCGGGCAACACCACATTCCTGATCGGTACTCAGGATGAAAAGGTAGATGAAGTTATCACCATCATCGCAGATCACTCCAAGAAACGTAAACAGATGGTTCCATCTTCTGCTTCTTATGGTGTTGGTATGTACACAACCTATCCGGTAGAAGTTCAGATCGGCGGCGCAACCATCTTCGTAATGGACGTTGAACGTTTCGAGAAAGTATAATCTTAACTGAGACACGTTCAGGAGAAAAAGATTGTTGCTGAATAACTTTTATTGCAATGATAAAGCCAAACAAACGCTCGTCAATTTTATAACTGACGGGCGTTTGCCGCATACAATCCTGCTTGAAGGAGAGGATGGATGCGGAAAAACAACTTTTGCCAAAATGATCGCGGCAGCTGTTCTGTGCCAGCAGGAAAGGGCAAACCGTCCCTGCGGAGCGTGCAGAAACTGCCGCCTGATTTTGTCCGACACCCACCCGGATGTGGAGATCGTATCTTCGGATAACAAGGCAAATGCGTTTCATATTGATCAGATCCGTGAGATCCGCAGTACCGCTTATATTCGTCCCAATGATGGAGAGTATAAGGTATACATCCTTCGAAATATCCACAATATGACTGAGCAGGCACAAAATGCACTGCTTAAAATTATTGAGGAACCACCGGCACAGGTCGTGTTTATCATGACCTGTAATAACCGTGCCCGCATTTTACAGACGATTCTTTCCAGAGCAGCAGTAATTCCAATCAGCGTTTGTACACCGCAGGAATGTGCCAAGGCATTGGAAACACTTGCGGATGCTTCGGTAACTGCTGAACAGCGGGAGGAAGCAGCACATCTATCTCAAGGAAATATTGGCAAAGCCTTGGAGCTTTTGCGGGACGAGAAAAAACTTCAGCTTGCCTGCAGTGCAAGACATGCCGCAGAAATTATCTGTGCAGGACAGGAGTTTGAGCTGCTTTGCTGTTTGCAGGAGTATACGGGAAACAAAAAAAGAGAAGAGTTTTTGCAGTATCTTCAGGAGATTCGTTCTTACTTTTGGGAGCTGATCCGCTTTAAAAATGCCGTCCCTGGTAACTATTCCGATATCCCAATGCAGGTGAAAAATCGTTTGACCACATTGCAGGCCATGCAGATTCTTGATATAATAGATAAAGCAACCTGGCAGGTATCGCAGAATGTAAGCCTTACGCTGGTTGCAGCAGCATTTTGTGCTGCGGTAAAGTCGATTTCTGAATAGCAATCAAAATTGACAGAATAAAATGTTTATCTATTTTTCGTTATAGAATGGAGGAAACCATGACCGAAGTAATTGGTGTTCGCTTTAAGCAGGTGGGCAAGATCTATTATTTTTCTCCAAGCGGGGTACAGATGCCAATTGGAGAAAAGGTAATTGTAGAAACTGCACGCGGAATCGAGTGCGGTGAGGTTGCAATTGCAAATCGTGAAATTGACGATGAGGGCATTGTAAAACCACTCAAGACGGTAATCCGAATTGCGACAGAGGAAGACCGCAAGCATATTGAGGAAAACAAAGCAAAAGAAAAAAAGGCTTTTAAGCTTTGTTTGGAAAAAATTGAAAAGCATAAACTGGATATGAAGCTTGTTGATGTGGAATACACCTTCGACAACAACAAAATCCTGTTTTACTTTACAGCAGACGGAAGGGTCGACTTCCGTGAGCTGGTAAAAGATCTGGCATCCGTGTTTAAGACACGAATCGAATTAAGACAGATCGGTGTACGCGATGAAGCAAAAATGCTGGGTGGTCTTGGTATCTGTGGCAGACCATTCTGCTGTTCTTCCTTCCTCGGAGAGTTCCAGCCAGTATCGATCAAAATGGCAAAAGAGCAGGGTTTGTCCTTAAATCCAACCAAAATTTCGGGAACCTGCGGCAGACTGATGTGCTGCTTAAAGTATGAGCAGAACGCGTATGAAGACCTGATCCGCATTACACCACGAGTGGGGGCTTATGTATCCACCAGCGAAGGAAAAGGTACCGTAACCGAAATCAGTCTGTTGACAGGACTGGTAAAGGTTCGCTTGGACAAGGCAAGTGATGGTGCACCAATGGTGTTTGAACGCGAAGCAGTTCGCGTGCTCAAGGATGCTCGTCCGCAGAAGGAAGATTATGCGGATGCCAAACAGGAAAAAGAGCTGAAAAAGCTGGAAAACTAGCATAAAATCAAATAAACTGCATACAAAAGGACACCATGATTCTGGTGTCCTTTTGTGATGTTTTGTGGATGTTTTGACTAAGAAATAAAGAACAAAATATCACAAAACATTTTATTTTGTATAAAAATAAGAGAAAAGGCAAACAAAAAAGCGGAAATAAATTCTGAATATTGGTTGATTTTTTTTTATGATGTGATAAAATAGGGGTGTACAGGATGAACGCTTGTACGTTGTCCTAAAGAAGGAACATAAAATAATGGAGGTGTTACGTTATGGCATACAAAATTAGCAGTGATTGCATCAGCTGCGGTGCATGTGAAGCAGAGTGCCCAGTAGGCGCTATTTCCGCAGGAGCTGATAAGTACGAAATCGACGCTGGCAAATGCATCGATTGCGGCGCTTGCGCTGGTGTTTGCCCAGTAGGCGCTCCAAAAGCTGAATAGTTTTTGGTAAAAAGTAAGGCAGGAGAATATCCTGTCTTATTTTTTGCGTGCAGATACAAAAAAAGGAACCCAAAACGGGTTCCTTTTTCGTTAGGTTAGGAGAATAATTTTATGGAGAAAAAAGTAGTCTAATTTTTTTCTGGAATAATTTCCAGCCAGTAGCCGTCTGGGTCGGCAATGAAGTAAATTCCCATTGCTTTGTTTTCATAACAGATGCAGCCCATTGCTTTATGCTTTTCATGAGCAGCCTCAAAATCAGAAGTGGTGAATGCAATGTGGATTTCATTGTCGCCGAGGTCATAAGGATCATGGCGATCTCTAAGCCAAGTCAACTCTAACTGGTGTTTAGTGGAGGTATCACCAAGGTAAACTAAGATAAAGCTGCCGTCCTCCGCGATTTTTCGCGAAACCTCTGTCAGACCAAGTGCTTCTTTGTAAAAGGCAAGGCTCTCATCAAGATTGAGTACATTGATATTATTGTGCGCAAATTTGAAGTTCATCGGAATCGCCTCGTCTCGTCATTTCATTGGGTTAATCTTTTCTATGTCTCTATTATATTCCATGGCAAGAAAAAAATCATCCTTTTCCGATGAAAGTTCCATTACAATTTGGTAACCATTTGAACAGAAGAATAACATTAACTGATATAGTCTTCTATCCGTTTCACAAGCTCCTCATAGCTCTGAATGGGAATTCCAAGCTGCAGCTGACCGCGGTCATAGGAAGGCAGTGTGGAGGTATAAACTTCAAATACAGTTTCCGGAACATTTTTATCCGGAAGGAAGACAGCAATTTTTCCATCATATTCCCGCAGATAGTACTGTGGTGAGATGGATTTACTGTCAGATTCCCCAATTGTCTGAGAAAGAGGGACATCCGACATCTGCTCACTGGTTTCTTGGCCTGGAGCCTCAGAAGAAGGTTGGGAAGCGCTCAGATCGGAAACAGTAAGAAGAAATGCGGTGATGATGCATACCGCAGTCAGTGCGGCACAGGTAAGCAGGATATTTTGTCTCAATAGAGCGCACCCTTTCTTTTATGATTTCATCATAAGCTGATAGAACGATTATGATACTATCCTTAATTTGTCCAACTCAGGATAATTTATACAGTAAACGGGAAACTTACAAATTTTACAGGAGAAGAAACTGTGAATTTAGCTAAATTCCTAATTTTTTCAAAATTTTAAGATTTTTAACTTTTATTGTGGTATAATAAGTAGCGTGTACATATAAGTCACAAATGTCGTACAGCAAACGAATGAAAATCCATCTCCGCAAATACCGGAAGCGGAGAACGAATCATAGAAGGAGGAGGATTTGTTTGGAAACAGCAAAACGTCCGGGACCGGTCAGAAGGTTTTTTCGAGGACTGGGCCGCACTTTTGCCATTCTGATCTTTATTGGAATTATTACCGGTTCGATCGTTGTATCGGTAATGGCACTTTATGTGTTCAACTCTCTGGAGGGAGCGCCGGTTGTCGATCTTTCCAATGTCGAAGTAAACCTCAACAATACATCCTATATCTACGTCACTGACCCGGAAACGCAGGAAGAAACCGTTGTTAAGGAGCTGTATTCCGGTCAGAACCGTGAATGGGTCAGCTATGATGAAATTCCGGAGATGATTGTCAACGTAACGGTTGCTGCGGAGGATAAGCGTTTTTGGGAACATCATGGAGTTGACTGGCTTAGAACGATCAAGTCGACCCTGAGCTATTTTGGTGGCTCCAGTCGAATTCAGGGTGGTTCCACCATTACCCAGCAGGTAATTAAGAACTTGACCGGTAATGATGAGGTTACTCCGGAACGAAAGGTTCAGGAAATCTTTACTGCATTGAAGCTGGAAAAGAGTTACAGCAAGGAACAGATTATGGAAACCTATCTGAACGTTGCGTTCTTTTCCAATCAGTGTTACGGTATCCAGAGTGCGTCCAAGCTCTACTTTAATAAGGATATCAGTGAACTCAATGTGGCCGAGGCGGCAACATTGATTGCGATTACAAACGCTCCGACCAAATATAATCCATTGCGTGAAACCACCAATGAAACGTATGGATGGGGTACCGGTATGGAGGAAAACGCAAAACGCCGTGAATATATTCTGGGCGAAATGCGTGACCTCGGAATGCTGACACAAAGCGAATATGAAAAATGGGTAAATTATGATGTACAGCTTGCTGAAAGAGAAGAAGTGGAATCCACTTCGGATGGTATGACCGCTCTGACCGACTGGCATACTGACCAGGTTATCGAGGATGTCATTACCGACCTTCAGGAAGAATACAACTATACCCGTGCTTATGCTACCGATATGGTTTACAGCGGTGGCTACCGCATCTATTCGACCATGGACCCGAAAGTACAGAAATCTCTGGAAGCGTCCTATGCTGATTCCTCCACATTCCCACCGCTCAACAACTCGGAATATCCGCAGACAGCAGCAATCGTTATTGCTCCGGACGGAAGTGTCAAGGGCATGATCGGCGGCAACGAAAAGACTTCCAACCGACTGTTTAACCGTGCAACTCAGTCGCAGCGTCATCCGGGTTCTACCATGAAACCGATCTCGGCTTACCTCAATGCGTTTGAACGAGATCTGATTACCTGGTCGACTACCTTTGTTGATGAGCCGCTGACTCTGACCGAAAACGGAAAAACATTCCAGTGGCCGCAGAACTATTCAAACAGCTATACTCATCAGCCAATGACAGTTCAGTATGCGATCCAGCAGTCTATCAACACCGTTCCAGCGCAGATTGTCAATATTCTGACTCCGCAGGTTTGCTATGATACTCTGAAGAATAAATTCCAGGTCAGCACCCTGCATGAACTGGATGCAACCAGCCTTTCTGCAATGGCACTTGGTGGTATGACTACCGGTATGACATTGGAAGAATTGACAGGATGTTACCAGATTTTTGTAACCGGTGGTAAGTATGTAAAACCATATACCTATACCAAGGTTACAGATATGGAAGGAAACATTGTCCTGGAAAAAGATACCACACAGGTTCGAGTTGTATCGGAAGAAACCGCAACGGTGCTCAACCGACTGCTCCAGACTGTTGTAACACAGGGTACCGGTGCAAAAGCAAATCTGAAAAATGAAACCGGAATTACCACCGCAGGTAAAACAGGTTCTTCCACCGGTGTTAAGTATGTTAACGGTGTGGAAGTTGCTATCGATAACCCTGACCTTTGGTTTATCGGCTTTACTCCATATTATATTACTGGTGTCTGGATGGGTTACGATATTCAGGAAGAAATCTATTATTCCACCTATCCGACCCCGATTTTCTGGAAGAATCTGATGCTCCCAATTCATGAAGGACTGGAAGCAAAAGATTTCACCTATTCCGAAAATGTAAAGGCAATGCAGTATTGTACGGAATCCGGTGACCTTGCGACAGAAAACTGTCCGTCCACAGCAACTGGCTGGTATAAGGAAACCTATATTCCATCATCCTGTATTCTCCACAGAAGTGCTTCTTCAGCAACTCAGGAAGATGATCACAACACCACAGATTCCGATGATTCTTCGGATTCCAGCTCTTCTTCCAGCTCTTCTGGCTCTTCTTCTCTGTCTTCGGCAGCGAAAGGAAACAGCAGTGACAGCAGCACATCCGGTGGAAGAAAAGTGATTCAAAAGAATGATAGCAGCACATCTTCCAGCAGTGAAGATGATGAAGATGGCAGTTTCTGGGATAGTGTAAGCGGCTTATTCGGACAAAGAGGATAATCCGTAAGATACAGAAAAAATACAAAAGACTTCTCGGCAGTACAGAAAAAATGCCGGGAAGTCTTTGTTGTTTTTAACAAGAAACATACAGAATCTTTAATCTTTTTTAAAGTCCTTGTTCTGTTCATTCTACCGTCACAAATTCATGATAGGATAAAATTTGCAGGATTATGCTGGGAGTGATTCTCTTTTGGAATCAGAAACTGCCGTTTTCCCGCGGCAAAATCATTTGGGGGGATGAAAAATGTATCGGATTTTAGTGGTAGACGACGAAGAAAAAGTTCGAGTCCTGATTCGTAAGTATGCGGAATTTGAAGGATACGAAGTAGAAGAAGCTGCGGATGGAATGACAGCAATCGAATTATGCCGACAGGAAAAATTCGATTTGATGATACTGGATGTCATGATGCCGGAATTGGACGGCTTTTCAGCATGCAGAGAAATCCGCAAGTTTTCTCAAATTCCGGTGCTGATGCTTTCCGCAAGGGGAGAAGAGTACGATCGTATTCATGGATTTGAACTGGGTGTGGATGACTATGTTACAAAGCCGTTTTCTCCGAAAGAATTGATGCTGCGTGTGCAGGCAATTATTAAGAGAAGCAGCGGTTATTCTGCACCACGCAAAGAGATCCTTACCTTTGAAGGACTGAAGGTAGACTTTACTGGAAGAATGGTGTATGTAGATGGGGAACAGATCTCGCTTTCGCCAAAAGAATATGAGCTGTTTTTCTACCTGGTACGCAACCGCGGAATTGCATTGACAAGAGAAAAACTGATCAATGATGTTTGGGGATATGATTTCTTTGGAGATGACCGTACCCTGGATACACACATTAAATTGCTGCGAAAAGCTTTGGGCCAATACAGCCGCTATATCGTTACCCTGCGCGGTGTTGGTTATCGCTTTGAAGCACAGTAAAGACCATGGATACTCATGGCCTTTTGTCCCAAAAAAGATTGGCGGCAGTCCTGGTGTTTTTTATCGGCGTGTTGCTGATGGCCTGGTTTGCTCAGCTTTTCTTTCTGGACGATGTTTATCAATTCTTAAAGAAGAACATGGTAAAATCCGCATTAGTGGAAGTATCAAACAATATTGATGAAAATAATCTGGATGAAATCATTTCGAAGATTCAATCTGCTGGTATAGAGGTTAGAATTGTTGATTCAAATGGAGTGGACCGTTTGAATACCAAACAAACTTCTCTTGCAGAATACACAACAGAGCAGCTGATTGATTTGTATCAGGATGAGGTTTCAGAAAATGGAATCATGTGGGAACACCTGACAAAATTTGATGTTGCGGATGAATCGGATGAAGAAACAGATTCGGCTTTTTATAAAGACTCCAATACATGCAGGATGATTACCTGTGCTCAACTGGTAAAACAAAAAGATGGAACAGAGCTTTTGGTTTTGATGCGTTCCATTATCACGCAAAACGGGATAAATATGGATGTAATGTGGATTCAAATGCTTTTTGTTTCTATAACATTATTATTGCTTGCGCTTGCAGGCTGTCTCTTCCTGAAAACAAGGTTTAACTGCAAAATAGGGCAGTACAAGGAAGTTGCTCAGGAACTGGCTGTGGGAAATTTTAATGTTTGTTTTCCGGTACAAGGGTGTTCTTCTATGAAAGATCTTGGAGAGTCGCTTAACTGCGCAGTAAAGAAATTCTCAGAAACTGAACAAAACCGGGAAGAACTCCTGGCAAATATTTCTCATGATCTGCGTGCGCCGCTGACTATGATGATCGGCTATGCGCAGATGATGCAGGAAATTCCTGGTGAGAATACACCAGAAAATGTTCAGATTATGATAGATGAGGCAAATCGTCTTTCTATGCTGGTTAACGATATTTTGGATCTTTCCAAAATGAAAGAGGCAGCGCCTCGTTTGAAGCTTGAAACTTTTTGTCTTACTGATTTATTGCAGGAGACAGTATATCATTATCAAAAATTGACAGCACAGAAACAGTGGGAAATTAGTTTTGAGAAGGATCGCAGGGTGTGGGTAAGAGCGGATCAAACAAAGATTAGCCGCGTAATCTATAATTTTATCTGCAACGCAATCAACCACACAGGACAAGATAAAAAAATCCGGGTACAACAGCTTGTACAGGATAAAAAAGTTTTTGTGAGAGTAACCGATAATGGTCCGGGTATTGCAGAAGATAAGATCTCCAGTATCTGGGATCGATATTATCGGATCGAGCAGGGAAACAGAACTTCTGCTGCAGAGGGAAGCGGACTTGGGCTTTGTATTGTAAAAAACATTCTCCAGCAGCATCAGGCTGAATATGGGGTAGAAAGCAAACAAAATCAGGGAAGCACCTTCTGGTTTGCGTTGGAAGTGCTGGATCAGCAGCAAACAGAAAAATTTGTTAAAAAACAAAACCAGTAATAAAAGCCACCGATTATCAAAATCGGTGGCTTTTATTAGTTATCCTTGAGCAGAGAGTTTTTGCTGCAGTTCACGGTGTTGCCATTTGTTGGATTGGAGACGAACGACAAAGAAAATGATGCGGAATACCCAGTCAAGGAACATTGCAAACCATGTACCCAGGACGCCCATGCCTAACATGGTTCCAAAAACGTAGCTCATGCAGATACGGCAGATCCACATGGAGAGAACAGAAACGGTCATGGTAAACTTTACATCGTTTGCAGCGCGCAGACCATTTGGCATCGTAAATGCCGTTGGCCAAAGGACCGCACAGAACAGGCTGTGCCAGAGCATGATTTGTTCTGCAGTGGAGGTTGCTTCCGCTGACAGATTAAAGAATCCGACAATCGGTCCGCAGAAAACAGCAATCAGAATATTGAGGATCAACATAAAGATATAGGCAAGTCCGGTCAGACGGACAATGTATTTTTTTGCTTCTTCATATCTTTGTGCACCCACACATTGTCCTACTACGGTTACCATAGCAAGTCCAATTGCAGTACCAGGGATAATCGGGAAGCCGGCAATCGAGTTGCAGACAGCGTTTGCTGCAATGGCAGCGGTTCCATAAGAGGCAATCATACCCTGAACAATGATCTTTCCAAGCTGGAACATTCCATTTTCCAGACCATTTGGAATGCCGATTTCCAGGATGTTTTTGACCATCTGAGGACGAAATTCCAAGTGAAGGTAAGAGTCAACATGGATAATGTTGACAGGACGTTTTAAGAGAATCAAAATAAAGATTGCGCCTACAATACGGGAAATCAGGGTTGCAAGTGCTGCACCAGCAGCTCCCATGTTAAAGCCAAAGATGAAAATTGCGTTTCCTCCAACATTGATACAGTTCATGATGATGGAGATTGTCATGGAAACTTTGGAGTTTCCCATAGCACGGAACAATGCTGCACCGGCATTATAAAGAGCGATGAAAGGATAGGAAAGCGCAGTCAGGAAAAAGTAAATCTCAGCGTTATCCATAACCGCACGCTCAACATCATGATAAATCAGTCCCAGAATTTGTGGTCCGCCAAAAACACAGATTCCGCCAATTACCATGGACAGAACAAACACGGAAAGTACGAGCTGTTTGGCGGCTTCACAGGCTTTATGCGGTTCTTCACGACCAATGTACTGGGAGGAAATGATGGCGCCGCCAGTAGCAAGAGCGGAAAAGATGTTGATCAGCAGAATGTTGATTGCATCGACCAGCGATACACCGGAAACAGCAGCCTCGCCGCAGCTGGAAACCATGACAGTATCGGCCATACCGATGGTGATGGCAAGAAATTGTTCGATGATCAGCGGGATAATCAGGCGCTGAAGGTCTTTTTTGGAAAACAAGAATACCCATCCTTTCAAAATCAATTTTTGTGCCAACATATTTTAAAGAAACTTGACACAAAGCATAAAAATATTTCATTATTTTAACACTTTGTTTGGAATAGAACAATAGAGTAGTGAAGTTTAGAATGAAAAAAAGAAAAAATTTTAGAGAATACGATGACTGCAAATAGTACAGGATGTTAAAAATTGGGTCAAAATGTATGAGATTTTACGATGGATGTTTGATAAATTCACGAAAATCCGCTATAATAAAAAAATCAAGAAAAAAGGAAGGGAATGCGTTTTGTCAATCTATTTTGGAATGGCAGCCTTTTTATGTGCAGGTTCGCTGCTCTGGAAACAGACCTATCCGCTTCAGGGAGAGTTTTTAGAAAAGAATCGAAAACAGATTCAGAATCTGTTTTTGATGACAGCAGCATTGATTTTTATTTTTGTTGCAACCTTTCGCTATGGAATAGGATATGATTATTTTAATTATGAAAATCTCTATGAGCAGTTGGGACCATTATCGATCCAGCAGCTTGTTACAGATCATGTCGGGCGTGAGTTTATCGGCTATTCGATCTTCACCCACCTGTGCTGGGAACTGGGGCTAAGTTATCGGATGCTTCTGTTTGTGGTAAATATCATTTTAACAGCGATCGTGTTCTGGTTTCTCAAGCGATATTCTCCTCTACCATGGCTGGGTGCATATCTTTATCTGACGCTACAGTTTTTTGCACATAGCATGAATCTGTTTCGGCAATCCATCGCAGCGACAATCTGTCTGCTGGCATTTCCTTTTTTAAAGAAACGCAAATTGATTTTCTTTGTTCTGGTGGTTCTGCTGGCTTCTGCATTTCACATTTCGGCGCTGTTTCTGCTTCCGTTTTACTGGATTTTAAACTGGAAGGTTGATGGCAGAATCTACGGTGTGATTGCAGCGATTTCTCTCCCGATTTATCTGTTCAGCACGCAGGCAGCACAGTTTTTGACCCATTATCTGTTTCAAAATTATGCCGGCTATATCGGTTCTCACTACTGGGCAGGTCTGGGAAAACGTTATGTGATCTTTCCAGCAATTTATTTTGCTGCAGTATGGTTTTTCCGAAAGAGATTGCTTAATCAGGATGAGAAAAATCGAATCCTGATTAATTCCTCGTTTTATGTGCTGATCTTGTATGTGTTCAGTACCCACCACATGATTCTCGAACGCTTTTCGATCTATCTTTTTATGTATGCAATGGTACTGCTTCCAAAGCTGGTCTGCACATTCTGCCAAACCAGCGAAGTAGAAAAAGCAGATAAAAAGCGGGCAAAATCAGTATCCAAACGAGCAAAGAATACCCATAACCAGAAAAAGAAAGAAATAGTTTTCTTGGCATCTGTTCTGGTAGTTACCATCAGTTTTGGCTATTTGATCTTTGCTTCCCAGCAGGGAACGAACGGATTTCATAAAGTTTATCCGTATGTATCGGTGTGGACAGAGCAATGATTCCTTCGAAAATGCTTGTATCATGGGAAAAATTGTGCTAAAATGGATTCGGTTTATGCGGCCTTATGATGCCGAAAAAAGAGGACAACGTTTTCAGAAAAGGAGATTGAGTTATGTCAGGACATTCCAAGTGGAATAATATTAAACGTAAAAAAGAAAAAACAGACGCTCAGAAGGGTAAAATCTTTACCAAGATTGGCCGTGAAATGGCAGTAGCAGTTCGTGAAGGCGGACCAGACCCTCTCAACAACGGTAAACTTCGTGACCTGATTGCAAAAGCAAAAGCAAACAACGTTCCAAACGATAATATTGATCGTATCATCAAAAAAGCAGCTGGTGAAGGCGACAAGAATACCTATGTTGATATGGTATACGAAGGTTACGGACCAAGCGGCGTTGCAGTTATCGTTGAGGCACTGACCGATAACAAGAACAGAACTGCTGGTGATCTGCGTCACTATTTTGATAAATGCGGCGGAAACCTCGGTCAGACCGGATGCGTTTCTTTCATGTTCAGCGACAAGGGTGTTATCGTAATCGATAACGAAGATGACAAATATACCGAAGATCAGATCATGGAAGACTGCATGGAAGCAGGCGCTGAAGACTTTGAATTTGGCGATGGTGTCATCGAAATCTCTGCAACCAGCGATCCAAATGAATTCCGCGCAGTTCGTGAAGCTCTGGAAGCAAAAGGATATACCTTTGTAGAGGCAGATATCCAGAAGGTTCCTTCCACCTACACCAAGATCGATGATCCAGAACTCTGCGAAAAAATGCAGAAACTTCTGGATATGCTGGAAGACAATGATGACGTTCAGGAAGTTTACCACAACTGGGAAGCTCCAGAAGAAGAATAATGACAGAAAAAAGGTATCCCAATTGGGATACCTTTTTTATTTAAATATCATCGTCTTCCTCATCAAAATTATTCTTTGTTCCAGAAGCTTTCCAGGATGGTTTCAGGATACGGATAATCTCCAGTATGATTAAAATGGAGATGCCAACCACAACGATGTAGATGATACGATCATCTTTTTGTTCCGTTTGAGCTGGAGTGGAAGGCTGTTCTTCTGTCGTGATTTCACCGGACTCTGAGGAACCTATGGTTTGCTCCTCATAAACAATCTCTGCCGAAACCGAATTGTCAGCACTGACAATTTCCGAATCCGCGTTGTCGGATTCGGAAGAAGTTGCCGGCGCTTCAATTCCCATCTGCTGCATGACCTGCTCAAAGGCAGCTTTATCTTCTGGGGAAAAACTGAAATAATAGTAGTTGGTTGTATAGCTGGTGGATGTGCTGGAATTGTTGGAATCGCTTGTAGTGGTGCTGGTACTGGAAGAATGTTCAATAGAGGAAGAGGTGCTTCCGGAAGATGATTTGCTTCCAGAACTACTGGAGGAGGTTGTTTTGGAAGAGGTTGAACTTTTAGAAGAGGATGTTTCTTTGTCTTTCTCTCCATAAAAAGTATTTTCCTCTTCGCCGCTTGGGAGATCGGCACCGCCATCAGGATTGAGCGGTAGGTCTTCTCCAGTACAGGTAACTTTTCGAATCATGGCACTGTAAGGAGTAACAATATCTGTAGAACCGGTTATTTCATTTGGGGATCGGGTTTGAATTTGAGAAAATTGCTTGATTTGAATTTTTAAATAGCGGCATGAAGGGGAAAGAGAAGCATGAAAGGTTTCATCAAATAAAAAGTCGGAAGTGGAATTTACATAACGACTGGTATAGGTTCTTTTATAATCAACTTCTTGGAAAGAAATACCATCAGATGATTCCATGATTTTAAGTCCATAGATCACAAGTTCATGTTTTGGAACGACAGGTTCATCGGAGACCAGAATTTTTTGCTGCAATGAGTCAAAAAAGAGAGGATAATAGTTACCGTTGCTCAGACAATAGACAGAGTCATCTGTTTCATCCAGCCAGAGGGGCAGGATGTGATATTCTTCTCCTTCGGGTGGAAGAACGTTGTATTCCAGCTTTCCGTCAGGATATTCTACAACAAAGGAAGCATAAGAACGATAGAGTGAAACGCTGACTTCCTCCACACCCTGAACAGCATAGATGATTTCACCTGGAGAAGTGAGATCTGAGACGCTCAAAGCGGTAGTATCTTCCATTGCAGGGAAGTCGACCTCGGCAAGATGAGAAGAGGCAGAACTGAGGTTATATGTTTCACGCTGGGTATCAGATCCGTCAGAAGAGCAGGAGTCGGTAAACGAATCGGCACAAACAGAAAAAGAAAGAAGAAAAGACAGAAAGCAGCAAATGAATAGACGATAGAACGATTTCAAGGCAAAACTTCTCCTTTGATGGAATATTTTGGTAATCTCATTGTATCAGAGAAAGAAGAGAATTTCGACATTTTTTGACAAATATTGTAAGTACTTATAAATTTTATATCTAAAAATAGTGCAAAAATTAATCGGCTGTCAGTTAACCTAACAGCCGATTAATCATTTGCAGCATCGCTTCTTTTCCTTCTGGGAGGAATCCTTGAATGGTATAACGGTCCATAACGGTAGTGTCCATAAAGAAGCAATCCGTCAGGGTCAGAGATTCCAGAAGCATCCTTTCCTCGAACAGGATTTGATAGCTGGTCATAGGGGTAAATTCTCCCCGTTTAATCATTTTTTCCAATGGGGTGTTTTCCCAGACTTTTAATTTTAGCGCCCAAATGCATTTTGGATGCAGGCGGTTGAGCAGACGGGCAGTTTCCAGAGCATGAAGGTTGCGGTAGTCTTTTCCGCCAAGCCCCAGAATAATGGTGATATAGTATCCGATGCCGGCATCATCAAGCTTTTTGAAAGCCTGGATCATATCAAAGGAGGAAACACCCTTGTTCATCATTAGAAGGATAGGATCGCTGCCGGACTCTACACCGATGTGAAGATCGCAGATCCCCATTTCCCGCAGTTTTTTGAGTTCTTCCGGTGTTTTGCGCAGGACATCATCAATGCGGGCATACATCGAAAATTCGCGTATATTTGGCATAAAGGTGTGGGTCATTTCGATGATCTTGGACAGCTGCTCAAAGCTTAAGACAAATGCATTTTCTCCTAGGAAAAACAATCGTGTTTTTTCTGGCTCCAGACGTCCTAACATGCGCAGATTCCATTCAATTTTGGACATAGGGTGAATCTGGAACTTGTCCTTTGCAAAGTCGCAGAATTTACATTTTCCCCAGCTGCATCCTAAAGCAACTTCCAGACAGGCGCTGCTGTCTTCCTGCGGTGGTCGGTAAATTTCTTCGTGAGTGTAAATCGAAGCATAAATTTCTTCTCGGGTCATGGTATTCCTCCTTTCAATTCTTCTGACTTCAGTATAACACGAAAAACAGAAAAAGAAAACGATTTTAGAATGGTTATTCCTCTGAAAGGAGACTATTTTGCTTTGGAAAAAATGCCAAAGAGCTGGGGAATTTTGCAAAATAATTGACATGTCAACCAAAATCGATGAGAGATAGTTGACATGTCAATTATTGTCTGTTATGATCTTTTACGAAAAAAATGGAGATAAAGGCAGGAATGATTTTGGTAGACAATCTTTTCAGCAAATATCTTTCTTCCCTCTATCGGGAAGAACGCAAATATCTGAATCGAATGCTGAAAAGCCGCGGGATGGGCTCAGCGGCAGTACGATTTATGATGTATATTTATCACAATCAGGGGAGCAATCAGAAAAAGGTTTGTACCGAGATGGGAATTGATGAAGGGCTTGGTACAAGAGTGATGAAAAAACTGGAAAGTGAACAGATGATTGTACGAAGCGTAGATCCTCAGGATGCACGTTCCCATATCCTGGAAGTAACAGACAAAGGCGAAAGCTTTGTTGTAGAGTGCAAACAGATGCAGGTAGCATTCTGGGAAAATGTAACACAATCCATGCAGAGAAAAGAAAAAGAGGAATTACTCTTTATTCTGGAAAGATTATCGGATCAGGCGATTGCGTTTAACAATCGGGAAAAGGAGAGAAAATAGGATGGAAAACAAACAGGGAAATATCCTCGGAACGCAGCCAATCGGGCAGCTTCTGTTAAAATTTGCGGTACCAAGCATCATTGCCATGCAGGTCAGCGCCTTATACAATATCGTAGACCAGATTTTTATTGGACACAGTGTAGGGGTTCTGGGAAATGCGGCAACCAATGTTGCCTTTCCTTTGAGCACAGTATGTGTGGCTCTTTGTCTGCTGTTTGGTGTAGGTGGTGCAGCCAATTTTAATCTTTGCATGGGTGCAGGAGATAAAGAACGCGCAAGACATTTTGTGGGAAATGCAGTGGCACTTTTGCTGCTCAGCGGTATTCTGCTGAGTTTATTTTCTTTTATATTACTGGAACCAATGATGCGATTTTTTGGCGCAACACCGGATGTTTTGGGGTATGCGCTGGAATATACCGGCATTACCCTGTGGGGATTTCCATTTTTGATTATTGCTAACGGTGGTGCAAACCTTGTTCGAGCAGATGGCAGCCCGAAATATTCGATGATGTGTATGTTGGTTGGTGCTATCATTAATACTGTTTTGGATCCGTTGTTCATTTTTGGATTTGACATGGGAATGAAAGGTGCAGCCTGGGCAACAGTAATCGGACAGGTTGTTTCGGGTTTGATGGTAATTGTATACTTAAGCCATATGAAAACGGTGAAGCTTTCGTTGAGCGATCTGAAACTGTCAGGAAAAAGAGTGGTTCAGATTACATCGCTTGGTCTGGCAGGATGCTTTAACCAGCTGGCAATGATGGTGGTTCAGATTACCATGAACAATACCCTTACTTACTATGGCGGAAAATCTGCTTATGGAAGTGAAATTCCATTGGCATGTGCAGGAATTATCGCCAAGGTAAACATGATTTATTTCTCCATCATCATTGGTATTTCGCAGGGATTACAGCCGATTGTCAGCTTTAACTATGGAGCAAGAAAATATGGCCGCGTACACGATACCTATCGTCTTGCCTTAATTTCTGCAACGGTTGTTTCTACATTGGCATTTTTATGCTTCCAACTCTTCCCACGACAGATTACTTCTTTGTTTGGACAGGGAAGTGAGGAGTACTTCCGCTTTGCAGAAAACTATTTCAGAACCTTCCTTTTCTTTACCTTCCTCAACGGAATCCAGCCGATTACATCCAATTTCTTTACTGCAATCGGAAAGGCTACCAGAGGTGCGGTTCTGGCTCTAACTCGTCAGATCATCTTTTTGCTGCCATTGATCTTGATTCTGCCGATGCTGATTGGAATCGATGGTGTTATGTATGCAGGACCAGTAGCTGACTTTGCCGCAGCGGTACTGGCTTTTGTCATGGGATTTATTTCACTCAAACAGCTGAGAAAAATGGAATCTGAAACTAACTTGCTAGAAGAATAAATTTGCCAAAAGTACAGGAATCGGATGTTTTATTGACATTGACGATAGAATAACGTACAATAGATAGCAGGGAGACGGAATGTCTACCCTGCTTTTCTGTTATGTGTAATAAAAAATGATAAGGAGGAATAAATATGGACTTTTTGGCAGCAATGGAGTCGATTGGAGTAGACTCACAGACTGTGTTAAGACGTTTTTCTGGAATGGAGATGCTTTGGAAAAAGTTTGTCTTTCGTTTTCCAGAGGACCCTACCTATTCCTCTTTGGAACAGGCCGTCCTCAAGCAAGAGGATGAAGAAATTGAGCGACAGGCTCATGCTTTGAAAGGAGTAGCAGCCAATTTGGGATTTGACCAATTGAGTCAGCACGCCAATCAGATTGTACAGTTGGTACGTCAGCGTCCGGAAGGATACCAAAATAGGATAAAACAGGAGTGGGAACAGTTAAAAGCAGTTTACCAAAAGGTTTTGGATGCGATTAACTGCTGTAAACAATAGGGGAAACCGTATGAAAAAACAAAATAACAAAAAAATCCTGATTGTGGATGATTTTGAACTCAATCGTGCGATTTTGTGTGAGATGTTTTGCCGAGATTATGAAGTAATTGAGGCAGAAGGTGGGAGACAGGCAATCGAAATCCTGAAAAAGGAAGGGACAAACATCAAAGCATTGCTGTTAGACATTGTAATGCCGGACATTGATGGATTTGGTGTGCTTGATTTTCTTTCGGAACAGAATATGATCGAAAAACTGCCTGTTTTTCTGATTACAGCGGAAACTGCGGTTGATACGATTATGCGTGGATTTGAAAAAGGTGTTGTTGATGTTATCAATAAGCCGATCAATGATCCTGCTATTATCTGCAAACGTGTTTATAACGCGATTGAGCTGTATCAAAAGAGAAGTAATCTGGAGTGTCTGGTAGAAGAGCAGGTACAAACAATCCGCAAGCAGAATGAAAATTTACAGACAACCAAAACATCCATCATCGATATGCTCAGCTCGGTAATCGAATTTCGCAGCGGTGAATCTGGAGAACATGTTCGTAGAATTAGAAAAGCGACAAAAATTTTGCTGGAAAACATGGCGGAAATCTGTCCGGAATATAACCTGAGTGAAGAGTGGATTATACTTGTTTCCGGGGCAGCCACCATGCACGATATTGGAAAGGTTTCGGTACCTGACTATATTCTGAATAAGCCGGGAAGACTGACCAAAGAAGAATTTGATGAGATGAAGAAACATACTATTTATGGAAGTGATATGTTGAAGTCCATCCCATTCTTTACTGAAGATCCAATTTTTCAGCATGCCTACGAAATCTGTCGCCATCATCATGAGCGTTGGGATGGAAAAGGCTATCCGGATGGCTTAAAGGGAGATGAAATTCCGTTAAGCGCTCAGGTAGTTTCTTTGGCAGATGTTTATGATGCTCTGGTCAGCGATCGTGTTTACCGAAAAGCACTCAGCCACGAAAAGGCACTTTCCATGATTGCAAATGGAGAATGCGGAGCCTTTAATCCACAGCTCTTGGAAAGCTTTTTTGCAGTAGCGGATATCTTGCACGAGCAATTATATGCACATCCTGAAGTGCAGGAAGAGGAAGATATCATCAAAGAAAAACCGGTGATGAGTGCCATTAAGCCACAGGAGGAATCAAATTTATCGGTTCGTACCCTGCAGCTTTTGGAAAGAGAGAGAAAAAGATATCGCTGTCTTTCCCAGATGTCGGGAGAAATCCTGTTCGATTATGATCGAGAAACGGATACCATTGAATACACAGATCGTTACTGTGAAATTTTTGGTGGAACAAATGTTGTTCTGCATGCAGCGGATGCAATGAAAAAATCTGAACATATTGATGATGCAGACCGTCGGCGTATTTATGCTGAATTGGAAAAACTCTCTCCAGAGAATCCAACTCTTCGATCGGAAGTAAAGCTGATGACAAAGTATGGTTCTGAAGAGTGGTTTGAAATTGTCCTGAAAGCTATTTTTGATGAAAAAGAAGAATATTGCGATTATATCGGGAAAATTACCAATATTAACCGTCTCAAATCAGAATCACTGCATTGGAAAAAACAAGCTTTCCAGGATTACTTAACCGGATTATACAATCGACCAGCTTTGGAAGATTGGATGGAGCGCCAGATTTTGCAAAAACCAGATGCTCCGTTTGGCTTGATGATCTTGGATATCGACTACTTTAAAAAGGTAAACGATACCGGACATGAAAACGGAGATCAACTGTTAAAAGATACTTCTGGTTTTCTGCTGCATCATCTTCGTTCCAGTGATGTTGTTGCACGAATTGGCGGAGATGAGTTTGCGGTTATCATGCAGGGAGTTTGTTCAGAAGAAATTTTAAACTGCAAGGCAGTTCAAATTCAGAACGACTTTACATCTGAATTTAGTGCAAAGTATAACGTAAATCTGTCTTTATCAGTTGGTGCTGCCTGCTATCCAGAACAAGGTGCGACCTATCATGAATTGATGATGAAAGCAGATCAGGTTCTTCTTCAGGCAAAACAAAATCGAGAGCCTCACTAAGTTTTGAATAAATAGTAAAAGGGGGATTTTGCAGATAGCAAAATCCTCCTTTTTTCTGCAAAAAAGGATACATGAAATTATAGGCAGGACTTGGAATTTACAGAAAAATAATTGAATCACGGTTAGAAATAGAGTATAATTAAAAAGATAAACCAAACAGAGAGGAGAGAATGATTTATGGCAGAATATATTATCTCGACTGATACTTCCTGTGATTTTCCACTGGAATATGTGAAACAGCACCAGCTTCCGTTGGTAACCCTGTTTTATAGTATAGATGGTGTGACCGGAGAAAATGGTTGCCCGAGTTCAGATGTATTAAAAAACTTTTATGATAAAATGCGTGCTGGTTCTATGACCAAAACACAACAGGCAAGCATTGAGGATACAGAAAAAGTCTTCCGCGAGATTTTGCAGGAAGGAAAAGATATCCTTCACATCGCTTTTTCTTCCGGATTGAGCGGTACTGCCAATGCAGCCAGACTAGCGGCAGAAAATATGATGGAGGAGTTTCCAGGACGCAAGATCATTGTGATTGATTCTCTATGTGCTTCTCTGGGACAGGGTTTGCTGGTAGACTATGCGCTCAAATTGCAGCAGCAGGGAAAAACCATGGAAGAGACTGCAAAGTGGCTGGAAGATCATATCCAGAACATCTGTCACCTGTTTACTGTTGAGGATTTAAAATATCTTCAGCGCGGCGGAAGAATTTCCAAAACCACTGCCCTGGTTGGAACAATGATTGGTATCAAGCCGGTTCTTCATGTTGATCCAGAAGGAAAACTGGTTTCTATTTCAAAGGTTCGTGGAAGAAAACAGTCCATTCAGGCACTTGTCAATAAAATGGAAGAGAATATCGGAAAATATCGCGATGAAAAGCAGCCAATTTTCATCAGCCATGGTGACTGCATCGAAGATGCGAACTATCTGGCAGAGCTGGTCAAAGAGCGTTTTGGCTATGATGAGTTCTTGATCAATGATGTTGGTCCTACTATCGGAGCGCATTCCGGACCGGGTACACTGGCACTTTTCTTTATGGGTGAAACCCGTTAAGTGGTATCATAAAACGATTCGTCATTTTTTTCATGGAAATAATGTCCGAATCTTACAATCTAAAAATGTGCAATAGGGAAAAGATGTAACCTGGGTTACATCTTTTTCTTGCTTTTAGGGAACTTTTCCGGTAAGATAAACAATGTGATATCGTTTTGAAAAACATTTTGGGGGTTAATTGAGATGGAAAACTTTGTTATCACAACAGAAAATGCAGCAGACTTGCCGGAAAGTTTTATTAAGGAAAATGAAATCGGTGTTTTGTCCCTTTATTACACGATTGATGGTGTTACTTATGGACCGGATCATGAGGAAGAGATGCCTGCGAAGACATTTTATCAGCAGATGAGAAATGGTTCTATGCCAAAGACGCAGCAGGTAAATCCGGATCAGGCAATCCGTCGTTTTCGTGAGATTCTGAAGCAGGGAAAGGATATTCTGCACATCTCACTGACCTCGGCAGTAAGTGGAAGTTATAACAGTGCCTGCATGGCAGCAGAAGAATTGCGGGAAGAATTTCCGGAAAGAACCATCACCGTGATCGATACACTGGTGGGAACTCTGGCACAGGGCATGATCGTAGATAAAAGCGTTCAGATGAAGAAGGCAGGAAAAAGCCTTCAGGAAATTACATCCTGGATTAAGGAAAATATTCCACACTTTTGCCTGTATGCAACAGTAGATGATCTCAAGCATCTTTATCGCGGTGGACGTGTTTCCAAGACTACAGCGTTCTTGGGAACAGCAATTGGAATCAAGCCAATTTTAAAGCTCAATGAGGAAGGAAATCTGGTTCCAATCGCGAAGGTTCGTGGTAGAAAACAGTCTATCCAGACACTGGTAAAATATATGGAAGAACATGTTGGCAGCTTCTTGAAGGAAAATGACACCATCTATATCAGCCATGGTGACTGTGAAGAGGATGCAAAATACCTTGCAGAATTAGTAAAAGAAAAGTTTGGTATTATGAAGTCGATGATTAACCACATCGGTCCGGTTATCGGTTCTCATGCAGGCCCAGGTGCTTTGGCTCTTTCGTTTATGGGAGAAAACAAGTAATATTAAAAGAAACAGCCAGATAAAAGCCTAAAAATAACTGATATTTCGATAAAACGGACAAATTTGAACTAATTTAAAGAAAATTCATAAAAAGCTCTTGCAAAAGATGTATGACACATGTATAATGAAAGAGCAGATAAAAAAGAAATCCGTGGAAGGGAGGAAAGGTCTGTGGACGATTGCAGTAGAAGTACGATCAAAAACAAAAGCGATTTCTGTTATGATGGACAGCTGTACCCACAGCGTTTTTCCTCTTATGCCAGAGGATAGTATTTTTTGTGGGTTTGTTTTTCTTGTGCCATAATGATAGAAATCGCCGCACCACCATTTTGGTAGTGCGGTTTTGTTTTGCTGTACTTTACTGTCCCCTAAAAAATGACAGTAAGGAGGCGCTGAACATGATGAAAAACATGGTTTTGGCAACAAATTTTGGAAAAGCAAACGAAATGAATCTGTGCGAAAAAGAGATGGGATTCCTGGTTAAGGATAAAGATTATCAGACCATCAGCGACCGTCTGAGCGAAATGGAACCAATGGAAGCATCCCGTTGGCTGGCAATGCAGGACGAACATCTCCGTTTTTCGGTAGCCTGCCTGATGGCTCCGGAAAAAGCAAAAAAAATCTGTGAATGCGAAAATCAGGTTGCAGAAACCGGCTATCTGAAAACTGGCGTATTTTCTCTGGCAAAGAGCAGAATTTTCTGGCTGATGGCATTGATGATTTCCGGAATGATTACCGGAACGATTCTTGCACGTTATGAAAGTGCATTTGCAGCAGTTCCAATGCTGGTTACCTTTATTCCGATGCTCACTGATACCGGCGGAAATGCAGGTTCCCAGAGCAGCACAATGGTTATCCGTGCAATGGCAATGGGTGAAATCAATATTCGCAATCTTCTTTTTGTTTTGTGGAAAGAAATCCGCGTTGGTGTTCTGGCTGGAGCAGGTCTTGGAGCAGTTAACTTTTTCAGACTGCTGCTGACCACCCCACATTCGGCAGAAATTGCACTCACCGTTTCTTTGGCAATGTTTGTAACTGTAGTTGCAGCAAAAGCAGTTGGCGCTGTTTTGCCGCTGATTGCTGGAATGATGCGCTGCGATCCTGCTATTATGGCAGCACCACTGATTACTACCGTTGTGGACGCATTTGCTCTGATTATGTATTTTAAAATTGCTCAGTTGATTCTGGGTTTATAACCTTAAAAAGGAAGCACCATATCCAAATGGTGCTTCCTTTTTTGATGTTGCAATGTTATCATAACACAAAGGAGGGAATGTTAGCATGATAGGTTTAAAGAGGGGAACAGTAACATTATATCCCCATCAAACAGAATGGGATGAGCAAGCCAGACGTACTATTAAGCAGCTGAAGGAACTCTTTGGTGAGCTTGCAGTGGATATCCAGCATGTAGGAAGTACATCCATTCCTAATATTGCTGCAAAACCAATTCTGGATTTTGCAGTTGGGATCTATGACTTCAAGGAATTGGAACAACTAGTTCCAAAACTGGAGAAGGAAGGGATTATTTATCGCCCGTCCGATGATCGAGAAGGACATCGACTTTTTGTGATGGGAGACTTTGACAGAGATACCCGAACTCACCACATTCATGTGGTGGAATATCAGGGAAAAGAGTGGCAGCAGCAGATTTTTTTCCGGGATTATTTGAAAGAACACCCGCAAGCAGCAAAAGAGTATGAAACACTCAAAGTTAAACTACAAAAACAATATCCACTGGACCGAAATGCCTATACGGAAGGAAAGGCGGATTTTATTCAACAGATTCTACACAAAATGAGAATAAATGAGAAAGAAAATCAAATAAAATAATAAAAAATAACCTGTGAAAAGATTGTCAATCAATGGCCGTTGTGCTATAATACACTAGCCAAAGGAGACAATCTTTGTCATAATTTGTCTGGATTTTGGAGAGAAAAAGGACTGCGGTCTAAATTTAATTTTATTTGATTTTAATTCATGCCAATGACTGCAATGATAAAATAATCCAGACAATAATCTCCATTGGAAAGCGGATACCAACATGTCTAAAAAGCTGTACCCCGAATCGGTACAGCTTTTTTAGACGAAAAGAGAGGAAGTGGAATGTCAGGAAAATTTTTCTATCACCTCTTATGATGACCATTTGATTGCTTGACTGGAAAGAAACAATCAAAATCAATCATGATACTTGTGACGATTCTGTTAATAAAAGATAGAATAGAGGGAAAGAATGGGATTTTGTCAAAGTGCATGAGGATAAATTAAAAATATTGTTGATTATTTTTGATTGAAAATGATTGAAAGTGATTGATTTTTCTGGAACGTGGTGTTATAATCAAGCTAACAAAAAACGAAGGAGTGAAAAAATGCTTGCGGAAGAGCGTCTGCGGACCATATTGGAAATACTGGAAGTAAGAAAAGCGGTGAGTGTTGCCCAGCTGTGCCAGCAGACGGGAGCTTCGGAAGCAACCATCCGAAGGGATTTGAACGAATTGAGCCGCCAGGGTAAGATCAATAAGGTTCATGGCGGAGCAATGCTTCCTGAAGGAGAATTTGAAAGTCAGGAACAGGATGTTCATACCAAGGAAGGAATTCAGGTAGAGCAAAAGGAACGGATCGCCCGCTATGCGGCAAAGCAGGTATGCGATGATGATTTTGTTTTTATCGACGCGGGAACCACGACATTAAAGATGGTGGACTTTTTAAACGGAAGCAAGGCAACCTTTGTTACCACAGGGATTGAATGTGCCAGAAGGCTTGCGGAAAAAGGACTTCGTGTCTACGTTCCGGGAGGATTGCTCAAGCCGAGCACACAGGCTTTGGTTGGGGCATCTGCACTGGATTCGATGAGCCGGTATAATTTCACCAAAGCATTTGTGGGAACCAATGGAATCAGCGTCCGACAGGGATTCACCACACCGGATACCGAGGAAGCGTCGGTAAAGTCGCTTGCAATTGAGCGTTCCTATCAGAGCTTTATCCTGGCTGATTCCAGCAAGTTTGGCAAAGTTGCTGCGGTGACCATTGCTTCCCTTGATAAGGCGTGTATCCTGACCGATATGCTTCCGGATAAACTCTATTCGAGATATACAGTAATCAAAGAGGTGGATTCGTTTGATCTATACAGTGACATTTAATCCGGCAATCGATTATGTAGTCCGGATGGATCGGTTTAACAAGGGTGAGGTAAATCGAACCCAGAGCGAGGAAATCCAGTTTGGCGGTAAGGGAATTAATGTTTCCACCGTTCTGACAAACCTTGGTGTAAAAAGCTGTGCACTGGGCTTTCTGGCTGGTTTTACCGGAAAGGCAATTGAAGATGGACTGAAAAAGATTGGGGTAGAAACCGATTTTATTCATTTGGGAAACGGGATGACCCGAATCAATGTAAAACTCAAAGCGGACTGCGAAAGTGAAATCAACGGTCAGGGACCGGAAATTTCGCAGCAGGCACTCGATCAGCTTTTTGAAAAGCTGGATTGCTTAAAGCCGGGGGATATTCTTGTTTTGGCAGGAAGTATTCCAAAAAGTCTTCCAAGTGATATTTATGAGAAAATCATGCAGCGCATGGAAGGCAGAGAAATTATGGTGGTAGTGGATGCCACAAAAGATCTGTTATGCAATGTCTTAAAATATAAACCGTTTCTGATTAAACCAAACCATATTGAGTTGGGCGAAATCTTTGGCAGAACCCTTGCAAATGATGACGAGATCAGGGAATGTGCACAGCAGCTTCAGCAGAGAGGCGCACGCAATGTACTGGTTTCGATGGCTGGAGATGGCGCAATTCTTTTGGATGAAAACGGAGAGTTCCACAAGATTCAGGCACCAAAAGGTAAGGTCAAAAATTCAGTTGGTGCAGGGGATTCGATGGTAGCGGGATTCTTGACCGGCTATCTGGAAAGCAAAGATTATGGTATGGCATTAAAGATGGGAACGGCAACCGGCAGTGCAACCGCATTTGCGGATGGACTGGCAACCAGAGAAGAAGCAATGGCTTTACTTCAGACATTGTGCTAAAAATGGAAGGGGATAATTATGAGGATCATCGACCTGATTACAAAAGATCGTATTCTGTTGGGCGCATCGGCAGCAGATAAACAGGATGCAATCGAAAAAATGGTAGAGCTTCAGGCAAAGAGCGGAAACCTGAGCGACAAAGAAGTTTATAAACAGGCAATTCTGGCAAGAGAAGCGATGAGCAGTACAGCAATCGAAGCTGGTATTGCTGTTCCACATGCAAAATCTGAAACAGTAACAGCACCTTCCCTTTGTGCTATGACCCTCAAAGAAGGTGTTGATTACGGTGCAATGGACGGTCAGCCATCTGACCTGTTCTTTATGATTGCAGCTCCATTAAATGGCGATCTCCATCTGGAGATTCTGTCCCATCTGATGGTACTGCTGATGGACCCACAGTTCTTAGCAGCACTGCGTGGTGCAAAAGATGAAGCAGAATTTATTTCGGTAATTGACCGTTTTGAAACTGAAAAATACGGAGCTGCACAGGAAACAAAACCACAGAAGAGTGGTTATCAGGTTCTTGCAGTTACAGCTTGCCCAACCGGTATCGCACATACCTACATGGCAGCAGAAGCCCTGGAAAAAGCTGGCAAGGAAATGGGAATCAGCATCAAAGTTGAGACCAACGGCAGCGGCGGCGTGAAAAACAAACTGACCGATGAAGAAATTCAGAATGCAGACGGTATCATCGTTGCAGCAGATAAAAATGTAGAGACAGCACGTTTTGCAGGTAAAAAAGTTCTGTTTGTACCAGTTTCCGATGCTATTCACAAAGCAGAACAGCTGATCGAACAGATCGAAAGAGGAAACGCTCCTGTTTATGAGCACAAAGGCTCCGCAGAAGATGTTGTTGTATCGAAAAATGAAAAAGAAAGTATCGGCAGACAGTTCTACAAACACCTGATGAACGGTGTCAGCCACATGCTCCCATTCGTTATCGGCGGCGGTATCCTGATTGCAATTGCATTCCTGCTGGATGATTACTCCATCGATCCTGCAAACTTTGGTATGAATACTCCACTGGCTTCCTTCTTCAAGACAGTCGGCGGTGTTGCGTTTGACTTCATGCTCCCTGTTCTGGCAGGTTATATCGCATACAGCATTGCAGACCGTCCAGGTCTGGCAGTTGGTTTTGTTGGTGGTTACCTTGCAAAAGTTGGTAACTCGTTTGCAAACATTACCGGAGATGGCGCTGTTTCGGGCGGATTTTTGGCAGCATTGCTCGCTGGTTTCGTTGCAGGTTATCTGGTACTGTTGCTGCAGAAGATTGCAAGCAAGCTTCCGGACAGTATGGACGGTATCAAACCAGTTCTGATCTACCCACTGTTCGGCGTATTCTTTATTGGTGTATTCATGTATGCAGTAAACCCGGCAATGGCTGCAATCAATACCGGAATTATCAATCTGCTTAACTCGATGGGCGGCAGCAGTAAGATTCTGCTTGGTGCAATCGTAGCAGGCATGATGAGTATTGATATGGGTGGTCCATTCAATAAAGCAGCATATGTATTTGGTACTGCTTCCATCGCAAGTGGTAACTATGATGTTATGGCGGCTGTTATGATCGGTGGTATGATTCCTCCTCTGGCAATCGCTCTGGCAACTACCTTCTTCAAAAAGAAATTTACTGCGGATGAACGCAAGTCCGGTGTCGTAAACTATATTATGGGTCTGTGCTTCATCACAGAAGGCGCAATTCCATTTGCAGCATCTGACCCGCTGCGCGTTATCCCATCCTGCGTTATCGGCTCTGCAGTAGCAGGCGGACTCAGCATGATGTTTGGCTGTACTCTGCGTGCACCACACGGTGGTATCTTTGTATTCCCGGTTGTAGGAAACGTTGTAGGTTATTTGATCGCTTTGGCAGCAGGTGCTGTAGTTGGTATGCTGATGCTGGGCATCCTCAAGAAAAATAAAACAGAAGCAAAATAGTTGATGATTATATCAGATTAAGAAAGGAAGAAATTTATGGTATCCGCTAAAACAACAATCGTAAATCCTATGGGAATGCACATGCGTCCAGCACAGCTCTTTATTAAAGAGGTTACACCTTTCGGCTGTGACGTTACAATCAATGTAAACGGAAAAGATATCAATGCAAAGAGCATTATGAACCTGATGGCAGCATGCATCAAGCAGGGCAGTGAAATCGAAATCAAATGCAGCGGCGATAACGAAGAAGCTTGCCTGAAAGCAGCTGTCGCTCTGGTTGAATCCGGTCTGGGAGAATAATTCCCGGCTATCTGACAAGAAAGGAGCATATGGAAGATGTTAAAGGGAGTTGGTGCATCCTCCGGCATTGGAATTGGAACAATCGTTTGTATCCGTGAAGAATCTCTGGATTATTCCAAAGTAGTGTTTCAGGGAGAAGCGGAAGAAAAGGCACGCTTAAAAGAAGCGGTAGATACTTTTTGCAAAGTGACACAGGAGATGGCAGAGGATATTCGCCAGAGAGTCGGCGAAAAAGAATCGGAAATCCTCAGCGGTCAGATCATGATGCTCAGTGACCCGTTTATGACCGGTCAGATGGAAGAAATGATCGCTTCCGGAAGCTGTGCAGAAGCTGCTCTGGACTCTGTGTGCCAGATTTATATCGAGATGTTTTCCAATGTCGATGATGAACTGATGAGACAGCGTGCAACCGATATCCGCGACATCCGTACCCGTATGCTCCGTCTTCTGCTGGGTATTTCCAGCGTTGACATTGCATCGGTTCCGGCAGGAACTGTGCTGGCAGCAAAGGACCTGACTCCTTCGATGACCGTTGGTCTGAAAAAGGAAAATATCAGTGCTATCCTCACTGAAATTGGTGGAAAGACCAGCCATTCTGCGATTCTTGCCCGCGCACTGGAAATTCCAGCAGTACTTGGAATTCCTCAGGTACTCGATCAGGTAAGCGATGGGCAGCAGGCAATCGTAGATGGAGAAAGCGGAGAGGTGATCATTTCTCCGGATGAGGATACCTTAAAGCGATATACAGCACAGTGGAAAGAACAGCAGGAACAAAAAGCAATGCTTTCTGTTTACCGTGACCGTAAAACTCAGGATGCAGACGGCAGAAATTATGAGCTTTATTCCAATATCGGAAGTGTAGCGGAAGCTCAGATTGCGCTGGAAAACGGTGCAGAAGGAATCGGTCTGTTCAGAACCGAGTTCCTCTTCATGGACCGCACTGCAATGCCGACCGAACAGGAACAATACGAAGCATATAAGGCAGTATCTGACATCATGCAGGGAAAAGAGGTTATCATCCGTACTTTGGATGTTGGCGGAGACAAAGAGATTTCTTATCTCAAGATGGAATCCGAGCAGAACCCATTCCTTGGATGGCGTGCAATCCGTTACTGTCTGGAAGAAAGCGATCTGTTTAAAGTTCAGCTTCGTGCACTGCTTCGTGCTGGTGCTGAGCACAAGAACATCAAGATCATGCTGCCATTGGTAACTGGTGTACAGGAAATCCGCGCAGCAAAACAGCTGTTGGAAGAATGCAAACAGGAACTTGCAGCACAGGGTATTGCATATGATGATAATATCCAGGTTGGCATTATGATTGAAACACCAGCTGCTGCCCTGATTGCAGATCTGCTTGCAAAGGAAGCTGCATTTTTCAGCATTGGTACAAACGATCTGACCCAGTATACTCTTGCAGTTGACCGCGGCAACGCAAAGGTGGAAAATCTGTACACAACTTTGCATCCGGCAGTGCTTCGCAGCATCCGTTCGATTATTCATGCGGCAAAAGAAGCAAAGATTTCGGTTGGTATGTGCGGAGAAGCTGCTGCTGATCCGGTACTGATTCCGCTGCTGTTGGAATTTGGTCTGGATGAGATGAGCGTCAGCGCTTCTTCGATTCTCAAGACCAGAAAGATTGTATCCCAGTGGTCTCAGAAGGAAACTGCAGAAGTAGAACAGAAGGCAATGCAGCTGGACGAACCGCAGGCAGTGGAAGAGTATCTTCTGAGTGTCTGCAAACGATAATTTGATTTTCTCGAAAACGTTTGAATAAAAACCTTTTTCTCTCCCTTTATGCAAAAAAGCGAAGCCATTTGGCTTCGCTTTTTGCTTTATCATAAGATTTATTTTTGCAATTATTTTTCCTCTGGAACAGGATTTTTAAGCAGTCCCATCGCAATCTGTTCTGCGGTGATTGGCAGAGTTGTGAAGGTAAGTCCTGTTGCATGGCGGATTGCGCTTGCAATTGCAGGGGATGGAGTATTGATAACCAGCTCACCGATGGATTTTGCACCGAATGGACCAGTTGGTTCATAGCTGCTTTCGAAGGCAACCCGAATATTTGGAATTTCCAGACGGGTTGGAATCTTGTACTGAAGGAAGGAATTGTTGATCATCTTTCCGTCTTCATTATACTGAATATCTTCATACAGAGCCATACCGATACCCTGTGCAATACCACCCTCAGTCTGAACTCTTGCAAGGTTTTTATTGATGACAGTACCGCAGTCAACAACGGCAACATAGTCCATCAGGTTGACCTTTCCGGTCTGAGGGTCAATATCCACCTCTGCCATACCAACCATGAACGGCGGAGGAGAGATTGGGGAGGAATGCGATTCATGCACCGAGAGAAGCTGACGGGAACCATTGCAGGTGATATAACCGATTTCACGCAGTGAAATGGATTTACCGCTGCCCGGTACCAATACCTGTTTGCCGTCAAATTCTGCTTCTTCTGCCGATACACCCAGAATGTCAGCGCCTGCTTCCAGAATCTGAGCACGCAGTTTTTCTGCAGTTTTAACTACCGCACCGCCGGTAACATAGGTGGTTGCGGAAGCATAGGAACCTGTATCGTAAGGGGATTGGTCGGTATCAACACCCTGAACAGCAATGTTTGCAATGTCACAGTCGAGGATATCTGCTGCCATCTGGGCAAGGATGGTATCACATCCGGTACCCATATCAGTACAGCCGACTAGCAGAGTGTAGAAGCCATCATCATTTAAGCGCAGTTCTACTGCCGCAATATCGACATGAGAGATACCGCTTCCCTGCATAGCAAGGGCAACACCGACACCGTGAAGATGTCCGTTTGGAAGGGTACGGACAGCAACTTTGTTGTCCCAGTCCATCATTTCTTTTGCGGTCTTCATGCAGCGGTCCAGAGCACAGCTGTTGCATGGCTCATTGTAGTATGCCTTCATGATCTGACCTTCACGGACCATGTTCTTTTCTCGGATCACGGTCGGGTCGATTCCCAGAGTATCGGCAAGCTCGCTGACAGCACTTTCTACCGCGTAGATGCCCTGTGTTGCACCATAACCGCGGTAAGCACCGGCACCCATGGTGTTGGAGTAAACGACATCATAGCTAAAACGTGCTGCACGCAGGCTTCCATACAGAGAAAGAGACTTGTGTCCAACCAGACCGATGGTGGTTGGTGCATGTTCTCCGTATGCACCGGCATTGGAGATTGCATACAGATCGATTGCACGGATGTCACCGTCACGGGTAGCACCGATTTTGACCTTCATCTGCATCTGATGGCGTGGGGAACCATTGGTCATACATTCCTCACGGGTGAAGGTGATTGCAGCAGGACGTCCAGTCTTCATGGTGACGATTGCAGGGAAAACTTCGCTGACAGCGCTCTGCTTTGCACCAAAACCGCCGCCGATACGAGGTTTGATGACGCGGATGCTGCTCTTGGACATTTCCAGAGCATTTGCCAGGATACGGCGAACATGGAACGGAACCTGTGTGGAGCTGACAACGGTCAGTCTGCCGAATGCATCCAGATAGGTGAAGGTGGTGAATGGTTCCATCATGGTCTGGTTGTTTGCTTTGGTGTTGTAGGTGCGTTCCAGCACAACATCGCAGGCAGCAAACTCGGCATCCAAATCGCCAAAGGAAAAGTCACCCTTGGAGCAGATATTTCGTTTTGGTTCTGCATTAATTGGAATCAATGTTTTAAAATCATCTTCGGGATGAACAATGATTGGATTGTCAATCGCATTGGTGTAGTCGATGAGTGCAGGAAGTACCTTGTAGGTTACTTTGATGAGCTTCATCGCTTTCTGGGCAGCTTCCAGTGTTTCAGCACCGATGATGGCAACAGGGTCACCGGCACAACGAATGTGCGGGTCCAGAATCAATTTGTCATAAGGGCTGAATTCCGGATAGGTCTGACCGGCAGTGGTGTAGCGGCTGGAAGGAACATCCTTATAAGTCAGCACACAGGCAACGCCGGGAACCAGCAGAGCGCGGCTGACGTCGATGTCTTCGATCATGGCATGAGCGTGTGGGCTGCGCAAAATCTTGACAACCAGTGTGTTCTGCGGGATCATATCGCCGGTGTAAACCGGTTTACCGCTGACCAGGCTGATTGCGTCCTTCTTTCTTACAGCAGAATTGACGTAGTTCATCTGACAGCCTCCTTCTGTTTGTGTGCAAGATATTTTTTGATGGCTCTCAGGTGGCTTTGATAACCGGTGCAGCGGCAGAGATTTCCGGCAAGGTATTCTTTGATCTGCTCATCGGTCGGGTTAGGGAGCTCACGAACCATGGAAAGCACGTTCATGATAAAGCCAGGGCTGCAAAAGCCGCACTGCTCGCCGCCTTCGTCTGCAAGGAAGGTTCCAAATTCAACCGCTTCCTGCTGTACCCCTTCCATGGTGGTGATTTCATGTCCGTCAGCGCGTGCAGCAAGCACACTACACGATAAAACAGGTTTCTGGTCCATCCAGACGGTACACAAGCCGCAGGAGGAAGTTTCACATCCGCATTTGACTGAATAGCATCCCTTCTGACGCAGATAGGTAAACAGCGTCATATCAGCTGGAATTTCGTCAGTATAGCGGCGTCCGTTTAAAGTCAGGGTTATCTGCATTTGATTCCCTCCTTTGCTTTTTCCAGTGCACGATGACAGAGAACACCGGAAAGTATTCTGCGATATTCTTTGGAAGCACGCATATTGCTGCCAAACTCTGTTTCTTCCTGAATCTTCTGAATCATAGCTTCAGGATCGGTGCTGGTTTCATATACAACTGCTCTTTGTGGTCTTGCACCGATAACAAAACGGGTGCTGTTTTCCAGTATGGAAACAGCACAGGTCAGAACCGGAAGATCTGTTTCAGCGTTTCTGACACTCTCGTATGCAGCACAACGTCCGTTCTTTTTGATGATAATGTGGGTCAGTACATCGCGGTCGTATGGCATCTGAGCATACTCGTTAAGGGAAATTCTGCCTTTCTGTGCAAGAACAACATCACAGTCAAGGGCAAGCAATCCGGTTAGGATATCCGAGAATCCAAAACGGGAAACGATGCTTCCGCCTACGGTAGCGCAGTTTCGAAACTGTACGCCAACGATGTGGCGAACCATCTGTACAAAAAAGTCTCCAAAGTATCTGTTTAAAAGCTGAGAAGTTTCCATCTGACGCAGAGTAACCATTGCACCGAGGGAAATTTCATCATCGTTTTCTTCGATTTGATCCAGTCCAAGACCGGACAGGTCGATGAGGGTGGAGTAGTTTTTCTTTCCAAGCCGCATCCAACATCCGCCGCCCAAAATAGCGCTGGTGCGTTTCTGATTCAGCTCGAGCGCCTGCTGGATCGAAGTGGCTTTGATATATTGCTGTGCGCTGAACACTGCTTCACAGCCTCCTTTCGGAAAAGTATTGGTGGGGAATTTTTTTTAAAATAAGCGAAAAAACCCCATATTATCTCAAGTATAGTTTACCACAGATTGTCCGCTTTCGCCACCAATTTCGATGAGATTGTGAAAAATATTATGATCATTGACTTTTGAATACAAAAATAGTATACTATACACATGAATTAGCTTAAACTAACTTTAAGAAGGAGTGAATAAGAGATGACACAGGCAATTTTATGGGCAATGGCAGGGACCGGATTTACATTTTTTATGACCAGCATGGGTTCTGCCACAGTATTTTTCTTTAAAAAAGAAATTAGTGCATCCATCCAGCGAATCTTTTTGGGATTTGCTGCAGGGGTGATGATTGCAGCTTCCATCTGGAGCCTGCTGATTCCGGCAATGGAAGAAGCAAAATCCGCTGGACAGCCGGAATGGCTTGCAGCGTCAGGAGGCTTTATTCTGGGAATTGCATTTTTAATGCTGCTGGACAGTGTACTGCCACACCTTCATCCAGGAGCTAAGGAAGCAGAGGGACTTTCGGCAAACTGGAAGCGAACCACCATGCTGATGACAGCGGTTACCTTACACAATATTCCAGAAGGAATGGCAGTGGGACTTAGTTTTGCACTGGCAGCACAAAGTGGTCAGGGTGCAGGATATGCTGCAGCGATGGCGCTGGCACTGGGAATGGGAATCCAGAATTTTCCGGAAGGCGCGGCAATCTCCTTACCGCTTCGTCAGGAAGGAATATCCAGAACAAAGAGCTTTGTTTATGGAATGCTTTCCGGAATTGTGGAGCCGATTTTCGGAATCTTGGTTGTACTGATTGCCGGACAGATCGGACCGCTGATGCCATGGCTTTTGAGCTTTGCAGCAGGAGCAATGATGTATGTTGTGGTTGAGGAGCTGATTCCAGAGGCACATCTGGGAGAACACTCCAATATCGGCACACTGGGCGTCATGGGCGGATTTTTGCTGATGATGGTTCTGGATGTGGCGCTGGGATAGATTTGACAGGATGGAAAAAATGTCGTATTCTGATATACAAATAAAATGTGTACCCGAAGAGGAAGTGTTTGTGTTGAGGAAGATTCTTTTATCCTGTCCTACCTTACGAAATGAGCTTGAACAGGCAGTAAAAGAATCGGGATTTTCGGACCCGATTCTTTTTTTGCCAAGACAACTGCACAATGATCCTAAAATTCTCAAATCTTACCTGCAGGAAATAATTGATCGATTAGAAAATATTGACCAGATTTTATTGTGTGTGTCTGGATGCGGGGGAGGAACAATCGGACTTTGCGCAACCAATGCAGAGCTGGTTATTCCAAGGTGCAGAGATTGTCTTGACCTTTTGCTTTCTCAGGAAGATGGAAAACTGGAGAGACCGGAAAAAGGAATCTTTGTAACCCAGAGTTGGGCAGATTATATGTTGGAATCCGAGATGAGTCTGGAACATATGACACAAAAGCTTGGGAAAGAGCAGGCAGAACAGAAGCTGCGCGAAATTTACCGGGGATTCGAGCGATTTTATATTATTGATACCGGTGTTCATGATGTCGAAAAAGTTCGCATGCAGATGATGCCGCTGGTTCAGGTGCTCCATGGAACCATTTCCTGCGTACCAGGAGATTACTGGATTTTAAGAAAGATGGTATCTGGAAAAATTGATGAGGACTTTATGGTGATTCCCAAAGGACAAACGGTCAAAAAGGAAGATTTCAGGAAAACATCGATTTAATTTTTCTAAAAGGCTACGAAACTGATATGGAGGGAAAACTTGAATACATCAAACTCAAAGCTGTTAATCAAAACCTTTGATGGTTCTTTAATGGATATCAAGATTAAACCAAAATGTAAGGATAGTACTGTCACGTTCAATGTAAAATATTATGACCATGAAGGTGACGGTTCGTTAATGAAGGTTAAGATTATTTTTCAGCAAGTGGTCGCGATTCATTTTGAGGTTAACCTGTTTGATAATTGTATTGGTTCAGAACTTTGTGGCTTTTATGAGATATTTAATGTTGATAAGAAAAAAGAAATGATAGAAAAGAGCTTTCAGACACGGCTGGAAGGATTCCTGTATCATGGTGATTACGATTATGATGCAAACGATGAAAGCGACATGCTCAATGATCGAAAACCAGTTGATGCGTTATTAGAAGAAATAGAGCGCTATCATTTGTATCAACAGCAAACACAGGGAGGAATCTACTATATTTTGTCGGGTGGGTACGATGTTATTAGATAGTAAAATTTTACCAGTATCTGCTCCTGAATAAAACGTAAAACAAATTAGAAATAAAAAAACGGTGGGTTTATCCCACCGCTTTTTAGTTTTATTAAAAGATTAGAGAACCAACCTGGAAGATCACAAGCGCTGCAAGATAGGCAACCAAAGTCTGGTATGCAGCGGTGAGCAGAGCTTCTTTCATAGAACCAAGTTCTCTCTTGGAAGCAGCAAAAGCAGCTACACAAGGCATATACAAAATGGTGAAAGCAAGGAAGCTGAATGCACTCAGTGGAGAGAACATCTGGGTCAGCATCGCGCTCAGCTGTGCGTCACTGGAAGCTCCGGTCAGGATAGTGAGGGTGCTGACAACCGACTCTTTCGCAGTAAATCCAGTGATAAGAGCGGTGGATGCACGCCAATCATTAAATCCAATTGGTGCAAAAGCAGGAGCAATGATCGAGCCAATCGAAGCGAGAATGCTGTTTGCACTGTCAGCGACCATGTTCAGTCTCCAGTCGAAACTCTGCAGGAACCAGATAACGATAGAAGCAATAAAGATGATGGTAAACGCTTTGTGCAGGAAGTCTTTTCCTTTTTCCCACATGTGAAGCAAAACGCTTTTAGCATCTGGAAGACGATAAGCAGGAAGTTCCATGACAAATGGAACAGAATTTCCCTGGAAGATAGTGTTCTTTAGCAACAATCCAGACAAGATAGCAACCACAATACCCAGAACATACAGGGAAACCATAACCAAGGCAGCATGGTTCGGGAAAAATGCTGCGGTAATCATGCCGTAGATTGGAAGTTTTGCGCTGCACGACATGAACGGAGTGAGTACAATAGTCATCTTGCGGTCACGGTCGCTGGAAAGGGTTCGGGTTGCCATGATAGCAGGAACGCTGCATCCAAAACCGATCAGCATTGGGACAAAGGAGCGTCCCGACAGACCAATTTTTCGCAGCAGCTTATCCATAACAAATGCAACACGCGCCATGTATCCGCTGTCTTCCAGAAGAGAAAGGAAGAAGAACAGCAAAACGATGATTGGAAGGAAGGAAAGAACACTTCCAACACCGGCGCAGACACCGTTGATAATCAGGGAGTGAAGCCATGGGGTAACATCGGCTGTAATGAGGACATTGGAGAGCATTGCAGTAAAGCGGTCAATCCATGCACTCAAAAGATCCTGTAAAGGAGCACCGATGACCGAGAAGGTCAGCCAGAATATGGTCATCATGATGAGCAGGAAGATCGGGATTCCCAGATATTTATGGGTGAGGAAGCGGTCGATCTTTTCCGAACGCTGCTGTTCCCGGGTTTCCTGATGTTTTACCACACATTCTGCGCACAGTGCTTCTATGTAGGTGTATCGCATATCGGCCAGCGCAGCTTCACGGTCGGTGCCGAGATTTTCTTCCATCTGTTCTACAATGTGGTCGATGATATGGATATCGCTCATATCAAGGTCGAGAGCCTTAAACATCGGTTCGTCGCCTTCGACCAGTTTGGTGGCGGCAAATCGGGTTGGATAACCTGCAGCCTCCGCATGGTCTTCGATGATATGTGCAATCGAATGAATAGCACGATGTACCTCTCCCTGGCAGAAATCCAGCTTCTGGGTCGGCTTTTTCTGCTTAATGGTTTTAACCACAACATCCAGAAGATCTGCGATTCCTTCGCCTTTGGAAGCGGAAATCGGAATAACCGGAATGCCTAAGCGTTCGGAAAGCTTTTTGACATGGATGGTGTTGCCGCTTGCACGGACTTCGTCCATCATATTTAACGCCAGAATCATCGGGATATTCAGTTCCATCATCTGAAGGGTCAGATACAGGTTTCGCTCCAGATTGGTGGCATCCACAATATTAATGATGGCATCCGGATGTTCCTTTACCAGAAAGTCACGGGTGACCACCTCTTCTGCAGTGTAAGGAGATAGGGAATAGATGCCGGGAAGATCCACCAGAACGGCTTCCTTGTACTTTTTGATGCTGCCCTCTTTTTTCTCGACGGTAACACCCGGGAAGTTTCCAACATGCTGGTTACTTCCGGTCAAAGCATTGAACAGGGTGGTTTTTCCACAGTTCTGATTGCCGGCAAGCGCGATCAAGTGGCTCATCGTGTTACCTCCTCAATTTCAATGTTGGATGCATCCTCTGCACGGATGGTCAAAACATATCCGCGAAGGAAAAGTTCGATTGGATCTCCCATCGGAGCGACCTTTCGAACCTGAATTTTTGTTTTTGGGGTAAGCCCCATGTCCAGAAGTCTTCTGCGCAAAGCGCCCTGACCACCAACAACGGTGATGGTGCCGCCTTCTCCTGGTTTTAAGTGATCTAATGTCATAGCACTGCCTCCATGAAATGAATGTTTATGCGTTTAAAATGAAAAATAACAGCATAAACATGGGATTTTTAATAAGTTAGCCTACGCTTACATTTTACTCGTCAAGGAAAAAGTTGTCAATAGCTAACGCGACAGGAACCTCTATTTTTATGTTATGAACAGAAAAAGAAAAAATGGTGAAAAGAATTCTGGAATTTCTGTAAAAATAGATAATTAAAAAAGAAAAATTTATCTTAAATTTATGAAAAACATGAGAAGCTCTTGCACCTTTTTCGGAAAAGATGTTTAATAAGAGCATGGCAGGATCGAAGATTTGACAGGATTCGAGGCGAAAAAAGGGGGGAAAAGAAGGAATGTTGACTGCTCAGGGAATTGGAGTTTTTGCTGATATTGTAATTGGTCAGTTGGTTTTTTATGAGAGACAGATATTCAAGGTTCATAAGGAACAGGTTGAGGACATCACCAGAGAAATGATGCGTTTTCGTGAAGCAAAGGAACAGGCAGTTCGCCAGGTTCATATTTTGCACCAGACAGCGCTGCGGGAAGTTTCTCAGGAAAATGCAGCGATCTTTCAGGCGCACCACATGCTGCTGGAGGATATGGACTTTAACGGGTATGTTTTGGATGTCATTCAAAATCAGCATGTCAATGCAGAATATGCAGTAAATCAGGCAGCTAACACCTTCTGCGAACTTTTTTCCAGCATCGAAGACCCCTATTTAAAGCAGCGTGCGGCAGATATCCGGGATATCTCTCAGCGGCTGCTTACCATCTTAACCTATGGGGAAACAAAACATTTTCAACCTTCGCAGCCGTCTATTCTGGTAGCGGATGAACTGGTGCCCAGTGAAGTCATGCAGATTCCGCGGGATAAGGTTCTGGCAATCGTCATGCAGTTTGGCGCAGAGACTTCTCACAGCGCAATCATCATCAAAGACCGAAATATCCCAACCATTTTAAGGGTGGGTATGGATGTTAAGAAAGAATATCAGGGACACCTTGCTGCGGTAGACAGCTATTCTGGACACCTTTATATCGATCCGGATGAGGATACACTCAACCGCCTGAAGGAGAAAAAGCGCCGGGAAGAAGAAAAACGGAAGGGCCTTTCCTACCTGATCGGAAAAGAAAGCCGTACAATTGATGGAAGAGAACTGGATATTTTTGCGAATATTACGGAACCTTTGGATATCGAACAGGTACTGCGCAGTGATGCTGCCGGAATTGGTCTGATGCGAAGCGAGTTCTTATACCTCAAACGTGATGACCTGCCAAGTGAAGAGGAACAAATCAACGCATATCGTGAAGTGATTCGTAGAATGGAAGGTCCGGAAGGCCCTGCAAGGATAACGATAATCCGTACACTTGATTTTGGTGCAAGAAAGATGATCGATATGTCCCGTCGACATCCGGACGCAAACCCGGCACTGGGATTCCGTTCTATCCGAATCTGTCTTGCGATGCCGGAAATGTTCTGTACCCAGCTTCGTGCCATTTATCGCGCTGCCTGTTATGGACCGGTTGGAATCCAGTTCCCAATGGTGGACAGTGTAGAGACACTCGAAGAAATTTTAGGCTATGTTAAACAGGTAAAGGCACAGCTGAAGGAAGAGAAAAAGGAATTTAATCCAGATGTCAAGATTGGACTGATTATCGAAACACCAGCGTCTGTTATCTTGAGTCGGGAACTTGCTAAAAAGGTAGACTTTTTCCATGTCGATACCAACGACCTGATTCAGTATGCACTGGCAGTTGACCGCCAGAACCCGAGGGTTAACGATTACTATAATACCCGTCATCCGGCGGTCTTGAGGATGATCGAAATGGTCACCCAAAATGCGCATCAGGAGGGAATTAAGGTTACGGTAAGCGGAGACATGGCAGGAGATCCAAAACTGATAGAGTGGTTTCTTCGTACCGGAGTGGATCATATCAGTGTTTCGGCAGCCAATATTCTTCCATTAAAACAGAAGATTCGTGAAATGGATTTGAGCGAAGAAACATAAGAAAAAGGGAAACGGTAATTCATGTAACAAAACACAGATTAATCTGTGTTTGAATAAATATTTTTGGAGGGAAACAACTTGAAATTTATTGACATGCATTGTGATACCCTGCTGGGTACCGCCTATGGAGAAAAAATCGATCTGAATGAAAACAACAAAGCAGTAGACTTTAAGCGTTTAAAATCGATTGGATTTTCTGCGCAGTTTTACGCAATGTGCCTGATGCCGGAAAAACATTTCCTGGACAAAGGCCTTACAAAACCAAGCGATGCTGATTTTATGGATGCACTTTCTACCTGCTTCTATGAGAACCTCAAAAAATACAGCGATGTAGCGGCATTTGCCGGAAATAAAGAGGATCTTCTGCGCAACGAAAAAGAAGGTAAGATTTCCTGCTTCCTGACAGCAGAAGATGGCAATGGAATCAACGGCAGCCTTGAGGGCTTAGAAAAAATGTACAAAATGGGCATCCGTCTGATTTCCATTACATGGAATGAAGAAAACTGCCTGGGTTATCCAAACTCGTTTGATCCTCAAAAGATGGCTTTGGGACTCAAACCATTTGGTATGGAAATGATCGATGCTATGAATCGTATGGGTGTTATTGTGGACGTTTCCCATCTGTCGGATGGCGGTTTCTGGGATGTTGTCCGCATCTGTAAAGAAAACCATAAACCATTTGTTGCATCTCACTCCAACTCCCGTGCAATGACACCACATTCCAGAAACATGACCGATGACATGATTCGTGCTCTGTCTGAAGCAGGCGGTGCAATGGGACTTAACTTCAGCCCTCGCTTCCTCTCACCAGACATTCAGTCCCGTGAAAGCCGAATCGACGATATGGTTCGCCACATGAAACACATCTATCAGGTCGGCGGTATCGAATGTATGGCACTGGGCGGTGACCTTGACGGAATCAGCGGAGATCTGGAAATCGACTCGGTGGATAAGATGGTATGGCTGATGGAGCGCCTGCACAAAGAAGGCTTTACCGAAAGTCAGCTGGATAAGATCGCATACGGTAACGTATTCCGCGTAATCGGAGAAACCTTGAAATAGAAAAAAAGAGGGTCTGAAAAGACCCTCTTTTTGTTTAGCGCAGGTGGACTATTTTCGATACTTTTCCTTTTCCAGACGGCGGCGTTCCCGTTTTCGCTTGACGGCGGCGAGATGGTTTTCTTCCCGCATTTTGGAAAGGGCCTGCTGTGACTTGGTACCAGTGCCGTTTGCTGCAACAGTGCGGTGGATTTCCCGCTGAATTCGTTTGGGATTTTTGGCGTGCTGCTGTCGTTTGGCACTGACAGGCGGACTAAATTTCAGATTTCGGTAGTTTTCCAGAAGATAATCATAGACCTGTGGGTCGGATGGCTGCGCACCAAAGGTGATTTTGGCAGCAGTCAAGAGGTCTTCTCCTTTGTGAGGAGTCCTCCGTTCGAATACGCCGACCCAAAAGGGATCTTCGAAAAATACGGTGAAGCTGCAGGAAATTTTGTCCATATTGGTTCCTCCTAAAATGAAGTTCCATGCAGACGGACAACCTTAGGAGGCAGGTTACTGACAGCAGAGAAAACGCTGCTGTGTCCGGACTACCAACCGGACTGTGTTTTTTCTGATGGGCGGCAGCCCAATTGTTTTGCCGCTTTTGTTTGGGCAAGATCAGTATAGTTGATTTTGGGAAGATTTACAAGGGAATATGAACGATAGCCGTAAAGATAAAATTTTTGCTGTAAATAAGGAGAGAAAGTATGAAATCTATTGTGGAAACTGAGCGTTTGATCCTTCGACAGATGGAGTGGTCTGATTTAAACGATCTCAAAGAAATGCTGTTTGATCCAAAAGTAATGTATGCCTATGAACATAATTTTACCGAGGAAGATGCAAAAGTATGGTTGGAACGTCAGCTGAATCGGTATGAGCAGTTCGGATTTGGTCTTTGGGCAATGGTAGAAAAGAAAAGCGGAGAGATGGTCGGTCAGGCAGGGATTACCTGGCAGGAGTGTGAGGGAGAAAAGGTATTGGAAATCGGCTATCTGCTGAAATATCGGCATTGGCATAAAGGCTATGCCAGTGAAGCAGCAATTGCTTGCCGGAATTACGCTTTTTCTGTTCTGAATGCAGAGTGGATCTGTTCCATTATTAAGGAAGATAATTTTGCTTCACAGCAGGTAGCAAAGCGGGTAGGCATGAAGCCAGAAAAAGAATTTATGGCAATCTACTATAATGGACCGGTAAAACATCTTCTTTACAGTGTAAGACGGGAAGAAATTTAACAAAAGAAACCAATTGGCTCGACAAGAGAAGACTTGCAATTTTTTTGTATGTAGGATATAATATGAAAGATAAGGAGGTGGCACCAGTGAGACAGCCGGGAACAAAAACAATTGCAGTTAATCGTAAGGCAAGACACGATTATTTTGTGGAAGAAACCTATGAAGCAGGCATCGAGCTGTTTGGAACCGAGGTAAAATCGCTTCGTTTGGGGCAGGTAAACCTCAAGGATAGCTGGTGTGACATCCAGAACGGAGAGCTTTTTATTAAACAGATGCATATTTCCCCTTACGAAAAGGGAAATATCTTTAATAAAGATCCAATCCGTCCAAGAAAACTTTTAATGCACAAAAAGGAAATCCTGAAACTCTATGGAACACTCAAGCAGGAAGGTTTGACTTTAGTTCCGCTTTCTCTGTACTTTAAAAATTCCAGAGTGAAGGTTGAACTTGGATTGTGCAAAGGTAAAAAACTTTACGATAAGCGAAATGACATGGCAAAGCGAGACGCAAAACGCACCATCGACCGCGCCATGAAGGAGCGAATTCGTTAAATTTTCTCTCTGTCAATACGGGGGCGTACAGGCTTTCGACGGGGATTTTGAAGTATGTCAAGCGAGCAGAGGCGGACACCTCTATAAAAGTCCATGTTTATTAAATATAAACGCTAAAAATAACGTTACAACCGTAAATTTCAACAACGAAATGGCGGTTGCTGCTTAATTTAAAGCAGCTGTCCGGCTGGGGAGGACCACGGCTCTAGTTTGGGCATCATGAAGTGGTGAACGTCAGGCAGGAGCGTCTCGTACTGCCGATGAATTAGAGTCTACCGACCAGATACGCTAGTTTGCCGGTGCGTCTGGAAGGGAAACTGCCGTAAGGCGAAAACGGTAAACTGCGCTCGGAGAAAGATGTATGGATGGATTTTCGGACAGGGGTTCAATTCCCCTCGCCTCCACCAATAACACAACCTCAACAAATGGCTTGTTTATGCGGTTTGTTGGGGTTTTTCTTTTGCTATTTTTCGGGTTTGACCTTGTTTTGACCTTGGATTTCAGAATTGCTTAACAAGTTTGTGAATCTTTCTTGCAGCAATTGAGCGGTCAAAGTTTTATCACCTTGCACCTCATGGCCGTATACTCCGAAAGTATCCATGCTTCGGGAGTGACCACCAACGGCTTTTACAAGTCCTTCTGGAAGGGTTTGCATGATAGATATGGAAGTGTGCCGCAGCTCATATGGTGATATCTGGGATATGTGGTGCTGCTTACAGTAGGATATCAGGTGCTTCCGGTATTTGCTTCCGTCAAAGTCAGGAAACATCTGGTCATCATCTGACAGCGCTGCTTGTTTATCCCAGCATACTTTCGCAAGGTCAGACAGGACAATAGACCGGACAGCATTATCATTCTTTCCTTGGGTCTCCTGCCCGTAAGTATTAATGGATCGCTGAATGTGAACAACATCCCCTACGCGGTCAGACTTGCGAAGTCCTCCAATCTCGCCAGGGCGTAAAGCGTGCAGGACCTGCAGCCTATAGCCATAGATATATGTTTCAAACACAGGTTTTCCATACATCAAAACATAATTTTCACTAAACAATACTTTTAATTCATCCGGCTGCAAGATGCTTTTCTGTGACCGTTCTGCGCTTTTAGGAATGTCAATATCTTCAGGGCGGTATGATGTCAGCTGATTTTTGCGGCAAAATTTCACAAAAGATGACAGATCAGCTCGAATATTCATCAATCCCTTTTTGGATATTCCACCATCTTTAAAAGCATGGTTAATAACTTTTTGAAGTACAGCATCGTTTAAGTCAATGATTGACCTTATCCCGATAACAGGAAGAATCCAGTTTTTAAAGCGTGTTTCCAGCGGCTTCCAATGGCCTTGGCTTGTCCTTGCCTGCAGATCTGCCAGAAAGTCCGGATAAACATCTTTTACCCTTGACATAGGGGTAAAGTGTCCGGCGCCAGTCAAACCTTCCATTTTGTCTTTCCACTGGTTGATAGCGACAGTAATCTCACGCTCTGCACTGGTGGCACCGCGCTTTGTAGAGTAAAAAGTCTTACTCATGCCGTTGCAGTATGCGGTTTTCTTCCATCTGCTGTTCTTTTCGTCCCATGTAGGCGGGGAAAGCTTCTTTTTTGGCATAAAAAATACACTCCTTTCAGGGTATGCGGTTGCCAGCCCACAAAAGAAGTGCTATAATATCACTGGACATTTTATAACGTTTCCTTTCGTGGGAACAACCTGCCGTTCTCTGTGTTGGCGCACGGAGGACGGTTTTTTTTATTTATAAAATGGTTATGGTGTCTCTTTGAAAATTCCGATAGGGAATAGAGATAATAGGCTCTACAACTTTTTCTTTTAAAACTGGAATATACTTTTGCAATAATTGTCTATCAAGCTCTCCAAAATTTTTAGAACATTCTAGTGATTCCATTTGATTTTGTGCAGCTTGCAAAGATACATGAAATAAGGAAGCAATATCTTGCGCAGTGCAAACTAAACCCATACGAAAAGCCTCTTGCAATACAATTTCAGGTATTAACAATTCTGAAGCAAAAATATTTGCTTGTGCTTCCTGTAAAGGGTCATCTGTGGTATGTCCACAACAAATATGTCCAATTTCGTGTGCGATTGACCACCGCTTGCGGGCAGACGATAAAATCCAGTCATTATATAAAATCAAATATCGACCACGCCTAGGAATAACAACGCAATCATTAGCTCCCTCTCCAATAAAATCGTGTGGATCACGATTGACACATTGCGAGAAATGTTGAATAGAATCAAGAACAATATGGTTTCGGCAATCTAACCGAAAAAGATCGGTGTCAATAGAACGAATCTGCTGCCGCAATAACAACTTGACTGCCAATTTTTTAGGCTGCATACTGTTTACTTACCTTCTTTGTCTTTGTCATCTGTAATTCCCATAACTTCCAAGTACATATCTACTGTTTCACGAAAATTCTTGATAATGCGCTGACGCTCTTTTTCAGGAATTTTTTTCATGTGCCGAGCCAATACAACAAAATCGTCATCTTCATCCTCGCTGCCCTTATCAGCGGGGATTTCTTTTTGCTCAGATTCTCCTATTAAATAATCGGCGGATACCTGAAAATAATCTGCTATTTTTTCCAAAATGTTCTTTCTTGGACTATATCCATTCTTTTTCCAATTAGTTACAGTAGCCCGACTAATTCCAATTTCATCCGCAGCTCTGCCTGGTTTTACTCCTTTTTCAGCACACAACTGCTCAAAAATATCATAAAACATACAAAACCCCTCTCAATATTTGTTTAAGTTTACAAACATTAACAAAAGGTATTGACTTGTTTATGAACATGAATTATAATTAGCTCAAACATTGAAGTTCATAAACAAAAAACCAGATACCTCAATTTGTATTGATGCATTTGTTTAAGTAGTATAACGATTTGGTTATTATTATACTATCAGTTTTGTTTAAGAAATTCAACTGTTAAACTTAACAAAAATGGAGGTGTTAAAATGCCAGAACTGTGGACTTCGGAAGTTGTTGCAGAAATGCACTTGCACAGAATTAAGCAAAAAGAACTTGCAGAAGCCTTAGGGTGGACTGCTGAGTATGTCAACATGGTTCTTAATGGAAAGCGAAACCCTGCTGGAGCTTATGAAAAAATGATTGAAGCAATCGGAAAGATTGAACTTGAAAGGCAAAAAGCTTAACAAGGAGGAAGCTACTCATGACTGATTTACAGATTTTCAACAGCCCAGAGTTTGGAGCAATCCGCACCATCGAGAAGGACGGCGAACCGTGGTTTGTCGGCAAGGATGTGGCAACGGCGTTGGGCTATTCAGATTCTTTCGGATCTTTGAAAAAACACGTTGACGAAGAAGATAAGCTGGTCTGCCAAATTGACAGTGCAGGTCAGAAGCGAGATATAACCATCATCAACGAATCCGGCTTGTACAGTCTGGTACTTTCCAGCAAGCTGCCAACAGCAAAGAAGTTTAAACGCTGGGTGACAAACGAGGTTATCCCATCTATCCGCAAACATGGCGCATACATGACACCAGAAACGCTGGAAAAGGTCCTGCTCAGCCCCGATACCCTGATGCAGCTTGCGCAGAACTTGAAAGACGAGCAGGAAAAGCGCAAGGAACTGGAAGCGCAGATTGAGAGCCAGAAGCCGGCAGTCCTGTTCACCGGTGCAGTAGAAACGTCAAAAACATCCATCCTGATTGGAGAGCTTGCAAAGATGCTGAAACAGAACGGCGTCAACATCGGACAAAACCGCCTGTTTGCATGGATGCGGGAAAAAGGCTACCTTATCAAAC
>OGZI01000099.1_pt1 | contig 122851 bp, 137 predicted proteins | sample 1576711 | NCBI WGS metagenome assembly OGZI01 (sample SAMEA3541482, study PRJEB24748) | human gut metagenome | biome: human gut; feature: human-associated habitat; material: faeces | place: China | collected 2012
ATGAACACCCCCTTCCTGTTGCCAGTATTGGGGCGGTAACAGGAAGAGTATACCATAAATCTACTATCTATTCCATTCGTTTTTTCTTCATTCATCCCAACTTGCGATAATGGATATTACAGGAACCTATGTAGGAGAAATTCCTGAGACCTATTATATTTGGACTGGAAGTTCTTGGAGCATTAAAGGTCCCAGTATGACGCTTACCTGGGCTGATACTTCCGGCGGAAAAATACCATATAGCGCATATGCTTCTGATAACCGTGGCCCTTCAATTGATCGATACTACAATTATCGTGGTAATAATTATACAGCAGGAGGATGTGCGAAAATCAACACAGCTTTTAATCTAACTCCTTACAAATATCTAAAATTTGAAATGACAAGCATAGGAACCTATTCGATTCCCGTATTTGTCGGTGTATCTCAAAACAGTAATTTACAGGGAAATAATTATGCAGCTAAATTTTCCGGAACAGTTCCCAGTGGAGTTCATAGTATTGATATTTCCGGACTGAAAGGAAACTATTATATTTATCTTGGATTTAGTTCCTACACTGCCAATTACAAAGAGTTCGAACATGAATTTGGTCCAGACAGATTATATTTAACTACAGCTTAAGAGTTTTTCGAAATGATGTTATTTATGACTAATTCGATGAAAGCTTAACTTGGCGCATATAAACACTGACACTGTAAGTTGTGGTACTGCCTGCATTGAATTTTATCCCAGCATATAAAAAATATTTTCCTTTGAGAGAGGAAATATCTAGTTTAAATGTCGTTATACTACTTGCAAAACTAGCTGAAAAAGATTTTGCAAAATTGAATGAGGTTAAAGAGGGATTTGTACTAAGCCCCACATAAATAGTAAAATTATGATATTTTTCTGTATTTCCGAATTCGATGTTTCCACTTAAATAATTATAATCGTCTAATAATAAAGCGGGATCATTTCTACCAATACAAAAATGGGCATTAGATGGATAGCAAGAAACCCAATCACCTGAAGAATAGGAGCCGTTTGTCCCAGCTGTTTTAGCCAAATTGAGTTTTAAATCTGCCAACTGTATATAAGGTTCTACAGTTCCTATAATATCCATTATCGACACATCCTTTTTAAGCTTGTCCGCCGTTAGCCCTGCCATCGAACAGATGTCGCTCCAGTTTAGGAACACCTGCGCATTTTCGTTGTAATATCCGCCCGGTACTTTCACCCACATCCGTTTGCCGGATGTATCGTTTCCACGGCTGTTTCCTGTACCGCCGTAGTTGCCGCGGTTTGTAATCGCTGGCCCTGTCACTTTACCTGAACCATTATGATAACCTGCTGGAATTGTGACAGTGCCATTCATGGCCACACTTCCATTCCAGGCTCCCTTATTGGCCATGTCTCCAATCCGCTTCTCAAAGAGCTTCGTCTGAGGGTTAAACTTCAAGTATGTCTGGCCGCTCAGGGCCTGCGAATCTGACAGTGTTGCCTCTGTATCCAGAGTTCCCTCCAAAGCCTCATCATCGGAGTCTGCCGTCACTGCCGTCAAACCTTTCGGCACAGCAGCTCTCATCAGCGTACAATCATCACTGGAAGCTCCACCGCCTCCTCCGCCTGGCATCCAAATCTTTCCCATAGCTTACACTCCTCTCAAGCCCACCATACAGTCTGTAGCTGGTTTTTTATCAACTTTAAATGTGGCCGTCCCGGCCCGAACGATTCCGCTGCCAGATGAAATAATTCCAAAAGCTTTTTTATAAGCTTTCCTGGCTTCCGCATCCGCTTCATCGGCCAAAGCACTGTACAGTACCGGATCCATATCTTCCTCAGCTCCTGGTACGGATATCGTCTGTATGTACAGACCATTTTCCTCCTGCCAGTCAACCGCCGTAAGCAGCACTTCCGTCACGTGCCTTTCCCGCTCTATCATAGCTTTGTTATATATGGTATTATTAAATACCTTTTCCATATCCCGGCCCATTTCATCGCCATCCGCATCCGTTTCCCGGCTCCATTTTGTAATCTCCGTCTGAAATATTGGCGGATCCTGAATTTCAAAATTTCCCATGCTGTACCTCCATTAAAAAATCTCATCCATATCGTACTCCTGGGGGATATCCTCATCCTTCCCTTTCCTTGTAAAGGTACGATAGGCAATCAGATCACCGTCAGCGTCCAGAAGTCCCATCTCTGAAATTTCTTTTCCTGTCAATTCCCCTTTTTCCAAAGTGGCTTTATACCTGCAGGTGGTCTTCTCTTCATTCACATAACTGTAACCCTCTATCTCTTTTTCCAGGAGTTTATTGTAAAGGCCTACCTCCGTGCCGGTGGTAGCCTTGGGAGCTCCCTTCTCATCCACACCGCCGTCTCCCCATACCATCTTAGCGATTTTAGGGAGACTGCCATCTCCTGCGTGAGCCATACAAAGTTTTTTTCTGCCTGTTACTGTAATTACGCCTTTATTGCTTGCCATATTTTTATCCTTTCCCGGCCTTAACCGTTTACAAATTATACCGACCGCCGCCCAGCTTCCGGCTGCCATTCAGCTTCCAGGAGCCGTTCAGCAGGTTCTTTTTATACATAAAAGCTTCTGCCTGCAGTACAGAAACCTCTGCCCCTGACTGACAGGTCAGCCTCTGTTCCATTCTCACATTCTCTGCCGCTTCCGTGCATATGTTCAGCGCAGCTTCTGCCTTTACGTTCTCTTCTGCCATCATTTTAAAACAGCTGCCAGATAACGCCGCCTGCGCTAATTCTGACGCTGCCATCTGGAAAGACGCTCTCTGCTCTACCCTTACAGTTTCAGCCACCCCAGCCTGCACCTTTAATACACTTTCTGCTTTCACATTCTCCATTGCTGTCATTTGATATCTGCAGGACAGCTCTGTCTGAACCGGAACTGCAACTGGCACTATAATGCTCATAGCCACCGGATAAAAATCCAGCGTCTCGTCGCTGTCATACCCGTTTAATTTTCGGCCGCCGTCCAGCTTCCAGGTCCCATCCAGTTTTAAAACAGCCAGATTAAAACGAGGATAGAAGTCAGAAAAGAACCGGATCTTGCTCTCATATTCGATAGGTACAGGAACCTGTATACCGATATGAAACGCCAGTTCTTCCAGCCAGGAACGCACATTTTTGTAAGCCCGAATCCGTTCCGCAATTTTGTCTCCCGTACCTGTTTCTATCTCGTCATCCAGTTCCAGATCAATCATTGCTTTAAAAAAATACGGATTGCCTCCATAATGATACCATTCTTCTAAGCGGCCTCCCTGATACAAAGCTCCCAGATATTCCGTGAGAACAGAACCAGTTCCGCCTCGTAGATACCAGGCAAGCGTCTGTTCTACCATTTTTTCCCGCCGGTCCCGTCGATCCTCTGGATTGTAATACTGTGTTCGGAGTTCAACAGCCAGTAAATTTAATACCTCGTCTGGAAGCTCTGGAATGGATGCGTATACAGACGCTGCTCTGCTGTATGTCTGAAGCTTCTGCAGACCCTCCTTTACAGCTGCACTAAGCGCCTCTGTCTGTACTTGTTCCAAATGTTCCGGAAGAACAGATAATAAGTCAGCCTCACTGAAATTAATCATCCTGAAGCCCTCCATAAACCAAATTGACCCTTTCCGCTTTCGCTACCTTCGCGCCTGTAACCTCTGCAAAAGCCGGGCTTCTTATCTCCGCCCACTTGATGCCTGCCTGCATCAGCTCATACATCAACCTGGAAGGATTGATATCTCTTGCGATAGCCGACTGCTGCCAGGCGATATAGGACTGGCAAGCACCCTCTGCTTTCTTTTTTATTTCCTCTGACATATCCCGATCCGAAGATTTAATATAGTAGGTCGCGTCAATCTGGTATTTTACCTCCTCTGGGGACTTTACTTTAACCAAATCGGTCAGAGGTCTTCGGCTGTCATCTGATAAATACTGTTCCAGCTCTTTTAGAAAACCTTCATCTGGCAGCTTTCCGTCCTGCATCATCACATAAATATCCACCTCTCCCGGATTCTCCGAGTAGATTTTGCAGTCTAAAATTTCACTGCTTTTTGTCATTACCCAGTAGCGGTAAGCATCTTCCGGCCCGGCAGTCGAATACGAAGAGGGCGACAGATAGATTCGTTCTGCCAATGATTCATCATTTTCTCTATCTTCTCCTCCTGCAGTTGTCGTTGTGTTCGTTACCGTGCCAATGTAGTTGACTGGATCTACCAGTGTATGGAGTTCTCCGGGTAAAAATCCGTTTCCTCCCTCTCCAGATGTGAGGCAGGCTGCCGGGATCTCCACAGACATTTCTCCAGCTGGAATCTCTCCATATTCCTCTGTTGCGAAGAATAAATCCCGTCCCTTCACTCGCGTTCCTTTCGGGATTCCGATGACCTGCTGCTGCGCTGCTGACAGCGTAAAACGCAGAACTGTTTTTGCCTGTTTTGCCGGATTGCGCTCTACCTTTTTCAAAGCTGCCAGATTATCCAGAAACTCACCGCTGCTGTACTTTAATAGCCCCATTTTTCCAGCCTTGTCAATATACTGCAGTCCCTGATAGAGAAGCACAGAACAGCTGTACAATATTAATCGGATTGGATCTGCTTCCGGTAGTTCTGCTTCCTTTCCCGTCAGCTCTCTGTAGCGTTCCTGGTATGTCTTCAGCAGATCGGATAAAAAAGTCTCAAACGAAATGCCTTCAATAAATGAAATTTCTGGATATTGTTCCAGGCGTTCTTTCACTGTCGTGCTCATTCCCTCCTCCTTTCACATTCGATCACCGCCGTCATAAGTCCTGCTGCATCTGTCTGAAACGAAGCTTTTCGGATTCGAACATCCGGAACATAGCGTTCTGCTTTTTTTAATACTTCCTGATAAAATAAACTTTCTGCCACCTCTGGAAGCTCATCCAAGCCTTCCCACCTGATTCCAAAATCCCTGTCCACCGGCACGGAACCGGCCCGTGTCTCCAGAAGCATCTGCATCTGATTCTTTAATGACTCGTCTCCTGTCTGTACTACAATTTTCATGCAGCACCTCCTATACATATTCCTGAAGCGTTAACTCCGCTGTTGCCCGGAGCAGTTCGCCTTTGTTGAGGATCTTGTCCCAGGCTTCAGAGCTTTTTACGAGTACCCACCGTCCAGAGCCCACCTGCCTCTGGCCAATGATCAGATACTCTGCTGTCCCCCGTTCTGCCATTTCCTCCATTTCTTCCAACAAATCCCTAGGCGAAACTCCAAGACCTGCATCTAAGAAAACCGTGAATGTAATTTTCTGCAGCTCTGGCCCACCAAAAGATACCAGAGGCTTCTGGCCGATTCGCTCCATTTGATTCCATTTTCCCGACAGCTCCCGTTTCATATTTTGAAATATCAGAGCTTCCCTATCACTGATTTTAAAGCGAAGTTTTCCAAACGTGCCTATCTTTGCCATTATAAAGAATCCACCTTCCTTTTCATTGCAAGAAGTTCCGAGACGGAAATAGAACCAGAATTGTCTTCCAAAATAAGAGATGCTGCATGAATCCGCAGTATTCCAGCAGCCGCCTCTAAAAATGCTGCGCCTTCTTTCTGGAATTCTTTATAGTATACGTCTGCCCCACTTTTTTTCGGAGCCATGGACTGGTTCCAGAATTTTCCCATGGCAATTCCCATACTGCTGTCATTGGACAGATGGACCACCAATACCAAATCTCCGACATCGGGCATTTGGTATTCCTTCCCGAATCCGCAAAACACAGGAAGTTCCGCTGTACTTTTATCACTTTTGTCTGGATAAACTACACGAACAGTTCCAGCTGCATAATTGATAGAGGAAACATTTCCTACTCTGATTTCATTCATGCTCTCCACCTCCTACGGAATGGTCAATTCCGTCCCTGGATAAATCCAATATCCTCCATTAGAACTTTGTTTACCTCTTCGTTTTGCCTCGGCTTCAATATTATCGCGGTTTGCATCGTAAATGACTGTGTACTTGGTTCCGCTGCCATAATAAGTCTTTGCTAAATCCCAGAGTGTATCGCCACGTCTTACAATGTAGTTTCTTTCCTGTCCCCCTGAAGCCTCTTCAGCCGCCTCTTCTGTCCGTGCCTCTCCCTTTATCCGGTAAAGGCTCAACCCCTGTTCATATTCTCCGCCGGAAGAAATCCGATGCAGAACCTTTGACACAAAATAAATCCCATCTATTTTTCCGAATCCCGTCAGCTGTACAGTCTGGGAAGCTGCAAGGGTTAGCGATATATCTGGCCAGAGGGACAGTTCCGCGGTGATCTCCTTGCGGTTTGCGTTCCTCATGGCATTCCTTCCAATCCGTTCCGCATCTGCGATGCTTTCCGCCTTCTGATTTACGTTGAGAACTCTTCCTTCTGCCCCTACAAAAGCCTCCAGAGTTTCATTCTTCTGCGGATCCGAGTAGGATACCTTAGCCCCTGTATAGGTTCCCTGGATGCTGCCTTTATAACTCCACTTTCGTGTCATTTTCGGCCATATGGCTGCCGCCGGCGCTCTTGCCTCATATTCTTCATACGACCAGATTATCAGCTGGGAAGCGTATACCTTAATCCCTAAACCATATTGATTACACAATCCCTTCAGATAAACGCTGTCCGTTTTTTCGTTTTGCTCCTCCCGCTCCAGGGTAATATCCTGATCCGTGTCGTAGACAAGAGCCAGACCATAACGCCCGGCAATCTCAGATGCAATCTGGCGAATTGTCACTTTTTCCCAGGTCTGTGTCCGTTCTGTCTCTTTAAAATCACGATTCACCGGGGATGATACTCCTTCAATGTCTATTTTCTGTGGCGGAGCCTGAATCCGGTAAGAATCTATTACAAACTCCCCGCAGCGGATTTGTTTCCGCTCCCCTTCATATCTCCAGTTTTCTAAAACAATTCCTGCCCGGATCTTATCTCCATTTTCCGGCATCCAAGCGCCGGACCACTTTTCTTCTCTGTCATTTAAGGTTAGAGAAATCGAATCTGACTCTTCTGTGGAATCTGAGAAGGAAAAGTCCGCTAAAACGTCTGAAATATCCACATTCGCGTCCACCCCATTATACAGAATATCTGTTCTTATCTTCCGCGTTCTCATCGGTTCCTCCATTCTGGCCACCCCTGCTGTTCCTCGTCCGGAAGCTCCGGAACATCAACCAGCACACCAGCCGGAAAAACCACATAACCCAACAAGGAAAAATTGTTCATCATCAGGATATCCAGCTTTTTTTCATCACCATATTGTTTTTTAGCAATTAAATCCCAGGTATCCCCCTGGATGGTTCTGTACTGCTTCATGTAACCAACTCCTTTTAGGGTATAAAAAAAGAACGCCTCGCATAAAAAGGTCGTTCTGTTTTTCTGCTTTTTATTTAAACAAATTGCTGAGATCTTCTGTTTCTGCTTGACTACCACGTTATAACGTGGTATGATTAAATCATCGAAAGGAGGTGAAGAGAAAAATGGTGGAAAAAATAAAGGAGCTGAAAAAAGTGGTATCAGCACTTATCCAGCTCGCTTTAGAAATTGGAACACTTTTAGCAGTCATCAAAATGATTGTTGAAAGCCTCCAATAATCACCCGGGGAGGGAAACCTCCCCACCTAAAATATATCATATCACCATTTTTAAAGCAATATGAAAAAAACAGTGATCAGCATTCTCTCGTTACTTGCCTCTATCGTCTGGCTTGTTATCATTGTGGTTGGTCTGATTTTACTATTCACTTAACAGGAGGTTGCCATGAACTTAAAAAAAATCAGAAATGAAAAATCATTAAGCATTCGCGCCCTGTCTGAACTGGCCGATGTTCCCAAACGTACCATCGAAGACATTGAACGGTTTGACCGCTGTAAGGTAGACACCGCCATCAAGCTGGCCGACGCGCTGCAGGTCACGCTGGATGAGCTGTGCCGGAACACCGCCGACACAGAATAAGCCGCCAGGAGAGAGGTTTTCCTCTCTCCTATTTAAAAGCTTACCCTTCGCCTGCCATCTTCATATCGTTCCATGTACTCTTTCCATACTTCAAATGTCATTATTAATCCGTCGCTAACGTCCTCCCGTCTAGTGTTCCCATAAATATTGACAACTGGCTGAAACGCTGGCATTCCATATCCTCCCACAGCCTTTTCTCCACTTTTCCGCCATCCATCGGAAATCGTTTCATAGATCCGGCTATAACTGTTCTTGTCGTAAGCTCCCAGAATCTTCCCGGCCTCCTGCCAGATTGATATAGCTTTTTGACTGCCATCCAAGGGAACTACTGCCTCCGGCCCCTTTTCTGCGAATGCGGCGATATGGGGTGTATCAAAAATTCCTCCTTCAGCATGGCCGGGCAGATTCTTTGCAGAATATTTATTTCGAAGCTTCCCAACTGCCGCCTGGCCTTCTGGAGTCATTATCGTATTAATTGATACAGAAACTGGTACATTTGCGTCAATCCCTGTTTCAAAAGAGCTCTTCAGATGCTCTAAAAACTGCTGCGCCGCTGTATCTGCGTTGGGATATTCAGCCTCTATCGCATTAAACGCAGCCTGCGGAAACATAGCGCCCTGCTGCCGGGCTGCCTCTAAGACAAGAGCCTGCTCCGGACTTTCTGCAATAATCTGGCCAACCGTTCCCCACAATCCTTCCTCGTCTCCGGATGCGGCCTGGATCATGTCAATACTCTGCATACCTTCTAAAAAAGCCTGCGGAACAGCTTGTCCGGACTGTTTCATCTGATTAATGAGCTGAGTCATCTGCTCTTCACTTGGTTCCATTCCTTTAACCAGCATCCCCAGAGCATCCTGCGCATCGCTGGGCAGCTCAGCTTCGCCCATGGCTTCATCAATCGCCCATTGAAGTCCCTGCATGAAGTCCTCAGGAAGCATGTTATAGGGGTCTTTCATTACCTCCCTGACTTTTTCATCCAGTTTTTGATTAACCGTTTCCAGTACCGGATCGATCTCGTCCCCATAAGTTGCCATAATGGTATCAACCATAGCCTGCTGGCCGTTTAAGATCGTCTCAGCCTTACTCTGATAGTAGCTCTGCGCCGCTTCCGCCGAACGGGCGTCAAATTCCTCCTGAGAAATTCCGCCCTCCATTCCCTTTTCTCCGGCAAGTCTCTGAGCATTTAAACTTGTCAACACCTTTTGATAAGCTTCATCTGTAGACTGAATCGCCTGTTCCGTATAATTCGCCAATTCCGCCTGCAAATTCTGAAAGGAATCCGCATCCAGAGCAGCTCCGGCATACTTCCCTTGAATCATCTGCAATTTTGCGGCATTTTCCGCCTCTGTGATCATGGAAGTAATTTCTGCCATCTGCCCCAGATAGTCACTCACAATCTTCTGCTTATCCAGAGTCAGACCGTTTTCCGTGATATCCTGAAGCGCTGCGCTGATATTTTGTTTTAACGGATCCAGCTGAGCCAGAAGAGCCTGGTAAAATGCCCCACTGTCTTCCGACAAGCCGGTTCCTGCTTCCCCCATAACCAGGTCAACCGCCAGATTCAATTCATATCCTTTTTCGGTGATATAGTCCTGGGCATTCTGCACATAAGCGTCCACTGCCGCCACATACTCCTGAGCGTCTCCTTCTTTCAGCTCAATTCCCATAGACAGCTTCCAGTCCGCTTTTTGAACTGCTTCCATGCTGTCTTTCATAGTCTGATAGTAGTCATCTGCTCTCGTGGAAGAACGCTCCATTTCTTCGATTTCGAAGAATAAATCGTCTCCCAATACATGTTTAGCTGCTTCTCCAAGCTCCTCTATGGAAAGTGTAACATCTCCAAAATGCTCCGCAAGGTTCTTCACTGCCCGTTCTCTGGCAGCCGCTTTCACCGCACTGGTAATGCCTGCAATTCCGCCAATGGCCAAACCTGCGGCTGCTACCGGCCAGGCTTTTATCATGCCGCTCAGGCTTCCGAATAGTTTAACGGCGGAGGTTATGCCTTTGGCTGCTTTAAAGGTTAAAAGAGTCGATACCAGGCCTGTCAGTCCTCCCTGTATCACCTCCGGATGCTGTAAAAACCAGGAACCAAGTTCTAGCACTGGATCTACAAACCCCATTAAGACGTTTCCGGCAGATTTAACCTCCCTTCGAATTGTAGGCAGGTTTTCCTCCACGCTTTCAGTGAAGGAGTTCAGCCACTCGGTTCCTGTCTGTACTCCTTCCCGGAGCGGTTCAGAAAGTCCCTCATAAATAGCAATGCCAGCCCCTTCCGCGGAACTTTTAAGGAGCGTTATGTCTCCTTTGAGATTATCCATCCGGACGCCTGCCATCTCTTCGGCAGCTCCTTTTGCATGGTAGATAGAATCCGACAATTTTTCGTAGTCTTCACCACTGGCATTAATTAAAGCCAGCATACCAGACATCGCTTCCTGCCCGGCTAGGCTGGCCGCGGTACTGGCCCGTTCGGATTCAGATAAACCTGCAAATCCAGTGCGTAAATCTCTCAGAATCTCATCCAATGACCGCATACTGCCATCCGAATTAGAAACCGTCAGCCCGATCCGGCTCATTGCTGCCTCCACCTCAGCAGTGGGCTTAACGATACGAGTAAACATTGCCCGAAGAGACGTACCGGCCTGCTCTCCTTTAATTCCGGCATTGGCCATCAGGCCGATGGCTGTTGCTGTGTCCTGGATGCTGAAACCTAACGCACCGGCCACAGGAGCCACATACTTGAAGGTTTGCCCCATCGTAGCCACGTCCGTGTTGGAACGGGCAGACGCCTGAGCCAGCACATCAGCAAACTCTGCCGACCGGGAGGCTTCCAGATTAAAAGCCGTCATAGCGTCTGTTACGATGTCGGATACCTGTCCCAGATCCTCCCCGGAGGCGGCCGCCAGATTCATGATACCTGGAAGGCCGGCCAGCATGGAGTCTACTTCCCAGCCAGCCATCGCCATGTATTCCAGCCCCTGTCCCGCTTCCGTTGCTGAAAATTTCGTTTCAATTCCCATCTGCTTGGCCAGAGCTTTCAGGCGCGCCATCTCTGTTTCAGATGCCTGGGAAATGGCCTGAACCGTGCTCATCTGGGATTCGAAGCTGGCTCCGGCTGCTGTCGAAGCCGCTAAGGCTCCAGTAATTCCGGCAGACGCAGCGGCAGCTCCCTTTGCCATAAACGAGAATGTTTTATCGGCAAACGCATCCATCTTATTGACGGATGATAAAAAGCTTTGATTCGTTCGTTTGGAGAAACGATACAGGTTATCCAGCTCCCGTTTTGTTTGTGAAAACGCCTTATCTAAAGAACTGTCTTTTTCTCCTCCGATTTGAATCTTTACTTTGTATTCTTTCTTATTTGTTGCCACTGCGTAACCTCCTTTCTTCCTTTACAGCTTCTGAGATATCCAAAAGCGTTCGATTCAGCGTTTTAAGCGGCAGTCCGAAAAAGAATCCTAGACCTGTGTGGGTATATTTCGACGCAAAGATACAGGCTTTTCGGGCTTCTTTGATTTCTGCCGGATTCCCTACGCCTACATGAAGAAAAAACGGTAAATCCTGTTTTTAAGTTTGATCGCATCCTTAGCCCTCATTGTTCCCAGCGTCTCTAACGGCAGCCTTGTCAGTCTCTGAGCTACCAGTTCTGCGAACAGGAGAGAAGTCTCCTGCATGACCGTACCGCCGCCGCCCATCAGTTCGTAGGTATTATACAGCTCATTTAAATCATTGAGCGTCAAATCGTCCAGTCCTGTTAAATCCAGTTCTGCCACCTGGCTGCCCAGGTGTTCCAGCGGCTTTGACAATTTAATGATTTTCCAGTTATTCGCTTTTTTTGAATTCTCTTTCTCTGGAGAATCCGCCAGATTTTCCGGTCTTACAGCTTCCCTGTTCTTCTCTTCCATCATTTTTGCAGCTCCTCCTTAGCACATATTCCGGACTTCTTTGAGAATGTCTTTTCCGTTTACAATATATACTCCATTTAATTTGTCGATCTCAAGCATTGTCGTGCCGTCGATGACGATTTTGTAATAGCTCAGGCTTAACGTTACGCTGGAATCCATCTTTCCGCCTGCTTTTACTGTTCCAGGCGAAAAGGTTTTCACAACGCCGCGCACAGCTATACTCATCTGAGAGTAGCTGACTTTTCCGGAGCCGCTGTCCATGCCCTGAATCGCTCCATTTAACATCAGATCAACTGTTTCGTTTGGATCCATCATCGCAAAGGCAGATTTGCTCAAGGTTGTATATGGAATCTTCATGTCCATCGTATCCGTTAATCCGATCACCGGAACCTCCAGATTTCCTCCTGTTCCGGAGCCCTCCAGTGTATCCGTCAGATTTGTTACCTCTGGAAGCTCGACTTCTCCAGAGATTCCAATGAGCACAGAGCCGTTGCGGTACAGATTGAATCGGTTGATTACCTGTGGCTTAAACATTACTATTCCTCCTCTCCTACGATAGCTGCCTGTAAGGTGGTCATATCAAATTCCTCAGATGCCTGGATATACTCAAGCGGAGTGTACGGAGCCAGATAAATCTTTACCTTTACATGGCCGTTTAATAAATCTTCTTCGCTGTTTTCTCTTTCATCGTACTCCATGCGAAGTCCGGCACACATTCCCTGGCTGACCAGACTGTTGCCCCAGATATTGAAGCTGTTGACAATATCATCAATCGTCCTGCGGTTCATCGGACTGTCCAGGCGTTTCTGGTACTGTCTAATGAAATAGTTTGCCACAAAAGAAAACATCCGCCGGCATCCAATCCGGTAATCCTTCGGATCCGTGTTTCCCGGATAACAGCCTGTGTTATTTCCCCAGCTTCTCCATCCTCCATCATTGATCGCTGTAACAATTCCATCCCCGTTTAAATAGGCAGCCTGCGGCTGATCCAGAGTAATCTCTGTCCCGTCTGCCAGAACTGCCCCCTCTGCATTCAGCAGTTTGTTGGATGGGTAAATATAGGGCACATCCCCATTCGTTGCTGTGTAATAGCTGGCCATGGCCCCGTAAGCTGCCGAAAACGCCATATGCTTTCCATCAATCAAAAGTTCCGGCCAGCACACAATACTGTGCGGATCGGTATATCCTGCCTTTTCCTTAGCCACTCCGCATTCCGTGTATTTCCGTTTTTTTTCCGTATCCAGGTCCAGTACGCATTCGCAGCGGAACACTCCGTTTAATTCCGTGCATTTCTCCTGCATGGCTGCTCCTACGTTTGGCATCTTGCTCCATCCAGGGGCGAGAATCAGACCAGTAGAGAAGTGATACATCGGATACACCTGCCGGATGGTTTCAAGACCGGTTTCCTTTCCAGATTCCATGTCATAAGCTCCAATGATATCCTCTTCTGTCACCATGGAAGCATCCAGATAACGATAGGAAACCTGGATCTGCTCTAAGTCGTACCCAGATCCTGTACTCAGCATTGTGATAACCGGATATCCCAGCTCATTGAAGCTGACAATATAGTCCTTTTCCGGAGTAAGCGCCGGTCCCTGTGCCGCAGCTCCTACTTTCGCGCTTCCTACTTTTGCAAAGTCAGCCATGGCTCCGCTTCCCTGATTGATCTGAATCGTGCTTAACAAAATGCCTTCCTGCTCCAGAACAGCCTGGTGACTCAGAATCTGGATATTTTTGGATTCCGAATCCTTACTGTGACGCTCCGGATCCAGCACATTAATAAAGACAGCTGGATATACCTGGAACAGTTTCCAGGATGCGTACATACTCTGACACAGAGTATACAGATTCCATCGTTCCGAGTATCCAAGCTTTTCCTTCGCCTCTTCCCAGGAATTTAAGAGAATCGGTTTATTAACAGCCTGTTCCGGATGTGCCGTCAAGTGAATGGGTGCTGTTCCTACGATCACCTGAACGCCGTAAGAAGTAGATAACGGCCTTACATTCGCCGTCTGCTTTTCTGTCACCTCAATCCCGTGTTTATACATGCTTCTCCTCCTTAATCTGTTCTGCTTTCTGGTAAAGCATAAAAAGCTCCGAATCCTGCTTTCTAAGCTCCATCCTTTTTTCTGCCAGTTGCGACGTCGGAACAATCAGCCCGCGAAGAAACGGGTATGCTCCCATCAGCTGAGCCATCTTGCTGGAATGTCCTCCGCGCAGTACAGTGCCCTTCTGAATAATTCCATAAAAAGACGGCCCTAGATAAACGCCGGCCGTCTGTTTTTCATCTTTGCTATTCATAATTTTCCTCACATTCTAACTCTGGAAGATTCCATGTCATCTCAATTCCTCCGAAAAAATAAGGATAAGTATCTTCTTCCTGTTCAATCGCCTTCATGGCTCTTTCACAGTAAAAGGCATCCAATACTGGGTGTGTCCGGAAATACCCTGTCACACAGTTTAAAAGGTTCCACATCGTCTGATGCCCGCCGTCCTGAGCATACAGACAGAACACCAGATAAACCTTCGCTTTGGCTGCATCCTCTTTCATATCCACCTCTGTGGTTTTTACCACACAGTATGGAATTAACGTATCCTCCACAGCCGAATCTCCCAGGGATTCGCTTTCTTCCATTTCCCAATATTCCGGCAGAGACAGCTGCGGCAGCGCTCCGGGATATCCTTTCAGACTTTTTCGTTCTCCCTTCGTTCCTGTCAACAGGATATGTTCTGATAATTTTTCGACCGCTTCGATCAAACATGCTTCCAGCTGATTATTAGTCATAGAGCCTCCTACGCTTTCAGCACGCCCCTGGCTATGAGAGCCGTAATCACCTCATTGATTTTGTTTTTCATATCCGTAGGCGTCTCAGTGGATAAAGTCGTTATCTTGGTGGCCGTTCCTGTCAGTCCTACACCGGCAGCACCCTGAGGCCCTGCTGGGCCACGCTCTCCTGGCTCTCCTTTTGCGCCGGCAGCGCCCTGCGGTCCTGCCGGTCCCTGATCGCCTTTTTCTCCTTTCGCTCCAGCTGTACCCTGTGGCCCTGCCGGACCTCTTTCTCCCGTTTCCCCCTTGGGGCCAGCAGGCCCCTGCTCACCTTTCGGCCCCTGAGGACCTACCTGCTCGTTTTTAATGCCCTGCTCCATTTTATTTAATTTATCGGCTGTGATAAAATCCCCTTCTGACCATACGGTCGGTTCATATGACATGTGTTTTCCTCCTTTAAATGGTTTTACTGATTAGATTCCACACTGCATCCTGAAGACTTTCTCCAATTTCTCCTTCCAGCCTGCGAAACGTCATCTCTGTTAATTTGGAAATAGATGGGCCCTGGGCTTCCCGGATGGGATGTCTGGCGCCGCTTCGCCTCTGAAAAATTCCAGTATGCGCTTTTTTCTGTTTTTCCTGTCTGACTGAGGTAATAAAGCCTTTTAACCCGCCTGTTTCAATGGGCTTCATGCCGCCGCGCTTAACGGCTGCCTTTGCTGCCACCCTTTTTCCATTCTTCCGGAACTGGTATGCGCCAGGAAGAGAAAGAACCTCGCCCGAAACCTGAATCTGCGCATAGCCTTTCGATAGCGTAGCCCGTTTCAGTTCCAAACTCTTCTCCGAAAACTTCCCCCGCCGGATGGTATACTCGCTCTTTGTATCCTGATACAGGCGCTTTTTGGCCTGTTTTGCCGTCTCATTCACCGCCTGCTTCAGCAAAGGCTCCGCTTTTTTTCCGGATTCCTGCAAGAGCTTTCGAATTTCGTCCTGATTTTCCAGATGAATTTTTAGTATCATACGCCCCTCACCGCTTCCAGACTGATGGAATAAATCCCATCCTCATTCACCGCGTCAATAATCCTGTATTTCCTGTCATCCAGCGTCAGAAGGCGGCCAACGGCCGGGAGAGGACCAAAATTCTTTGCCAGAACATAAAAAAGCAGCTTTCTTTTATAAATTCCATCTAACTCATCGTTTGATGGAGTTCGCTTCTCCCGCTCGATCATCTCGTTGTCATCTACCAGGATGCAGAGGGTCCTTCCGTCAATCCTGTGGAGCGAGCCAAACTCCGCAGGATTGAGGAAAACAGAACGATTATCCTTTGCAACGATATCTTTAAAACCCATACTAACCTAACAATTTTACAAAGGCAGTCAGCTCGTCCGCCTCTGCCGCCTCTACCGCATAGCCTACAGTCGCAGTGCCGCCTGTATCTTTGTCAATTCCTTCTTCGTCATCAAATTTGACTGGATCTCCAACAGCCAGAGCGACACCTGATTTTTTTTCAATTTTAAACACTCCGACCATATGAATGGATCCTAATCCTTCTGAAGGAATGTCAGTTCCCGCTACTCCAATATGAGCACCCAGTTTTAAGACTGTTCCCGCCGGAATTGCGGTTTCTGTTTTATTTAAATAGTCCAGGGATTCACCTTTCTGCCAGTATGTTGCTGTTTTTGCCATGTGTTTGACCTCCTATGCTAATCCGATTGGTGATTCTAAAGCAATGCCCGGATTCTTTACTGCTCCGCGGTAGTCCATAACCGCGATACCCCAGTCAAGATATACGTCCCAGACAAAGCCTAACTGTCCAGGTGCTTCCATTCGGCGGATATTCGGGATATCCTGTCCGTTTAAATAGTCTACCTGGATAAAGTCGGTATCGTTCTTGTCTCCCACCATAAACCATGGAATCGGGCTGCCTTCTTTGATCTGTACATTTAATGTAGCGTCTTCTACAATCTGAATCGTATCCTTGTAATGGAACAGAGGATTGACCGCTCCGGATGCGCTGATAGTCGGACTGTTGAATAAGGTATACATAGCGAACTGATAGCCCAGCGGAACCACAATCGTACCCGGACGAATGATAATCGCTTCCTCCATATCATCCTGCTTTTTCTTATGGCCTCCCAGCGCGAGAATCATCGCCTGCACTGCTTCCTGGGTAATGCCGGTTCCTTCCTTCAGAAGATTTTTATGTTCGGAAACGAACAGAGTTTTCCCATCATAAATTTTCGGATTTCCTGTCAGAATCTGGTAAACCTGGCTGTTGATTGTCATCCTGGCCGCCTTCGCCGCACGATTGGGAAGTGTCGTAATCACTCCCATGTCATCGTTGATAAATGCCTGACGTGACATGGTAAACTGACGGCCGTAGGTTTTTAACTGTCTCTGCGGCTTCTTTTCATCAGTCGGAAGCGTATGCTTTAACTCTCCGTTCTCCGGAACCTCCAGGAACTGCCCAAATCCACCCTGAACATAATAATTGTCTGCCTTCTTGAAGTCTGTCAGGGTGCCTCTGGTAGTAAACTGCTCAAAGGTAACCGGGGCTGTCTTGTGGCCCTCCACATAGGATTTGCGGATTACATTATCCATAATCGCCGGGAAAGCAGAAGATGGATTATAATACGCTCTCTGAAGCAGCGCTGAATATACCTCATCTCCGGATTCCATGTAATAGTTTCTCTGAGAATCTTCCTGTGTCAGACAGTTGGCCGCGATCATCTGCAGCGTAGCGTTTCTGAAATCATTAGCTCCCGGAGCCGGATTCTCTACATGGATCCCCTGGCGAAGAAGGATTCCGTCTGTCATTGCATTGCGTTTCTTATCTCCCTCGTCTTCCGTGACTCTGGTTCCGACTGGCCCTTTTGTCCGCTGCAAGTGCTCAATGACAGCTGCTCTCACCTGATCCAGGGTACTGTCATTGGAAATATACGGCTCTGAATCCATTCCGAATCGCTGACATAAATCTGTAATGTCTCGAACCCGCTGGCGTTCTGCCATGGCCGCGGCCCGTGCCTCATCACCGCCTGGTGCAGCTTCTCCAGACGCTGGAGGATTTCCCGCTGGAGGATTGGCTCCTCTCTGGCCTTCCTGCCCTGAGGCAATCATGCTGTCAATCTGCTCCTGAAGAGAATCGAATTCTCTCTGTTCTTCCGCCGTCAGGCTGCGTCCCTGCTGCCTTGCAGCCTCTGTCAGTTCTCTCTGGCGGGCAATCATTTCCTGTAAATTCATTTGTGTCCTCCTTCTTTGATTAAAATATAGGCTAAAAAGGACGCCTATTTAAACACCTTGGCATCCTTCAGCTTCTTGATTAAATTATTAAATTCCTCCTTCGTGGGAGTTTCTCCTGCTGCATCAGCTGGAGCTGATACTTGTACAAACGGTACATTTTTTGGAGCCTGGTAATGCTCTGCAATAAATGTGCAGATTTCCTCTAACGGGCCGGATGGAATTGTTTCAACTGCCTGACCTGTCAGTGCTGCGGCGGCTTCTCTCATAGCCTGTTCTAAATTTTCCATGTGTTTTACCTGCCTTTCTCTTTAAAATTCTTCCACCAGCATCTTTATGTCTTGGTATATTTCCTTATAGGGCATATCCCGTTCCATGAGCTTTCGAATGCGCATCTTCAGCAGCGTTTCCAATGATTTCAGCTCCAGCAAAGTTTCCTGCGGAATAGTGTCGCGCTGGTTTCCATGAAGCCCTACCTTTTCATTGATTAATTTTGTAAAGACCATATAATACCGTTCTGCATTCTTACTGCCCTGTGCTTTTGCGTATTGAACAAAGAGTTTTATCTGGTCTGTTTCATATTTCCTGGCTTTCTTAGATTCTTCACGAATCCCCAGCCATCTGCTGTCCTTTTCAGAAACTATGTAATAACCGTTCCTTTTAATTGATTGAATAGTTTCATATACCCAATCATTAAACTCATCCGCAACTTTTTGATTCGACCAACGGCAAATTTCATAAATCCCTCTCTCAGAATACATAAAGACTTTGTCTGTATTTTTATTTTTATATATCGGGGTCACAAATTGAGACCCCGATATTTCAATAGAAAATCTATCCAATCGATCTCTATGTCTCTGGTGCATCACCAAAATCGAATGCTGTGGCTGCTTATACTGCAGTGCATAACCAATCTGGGTTCTGCTCATGTAAATGTTATCTTTTTCATCTACATAGAAATCACATACTGTTCCTAAAAATTCGCTCTGTTTCACAAGCTTTAGTCTCATCATCATCTATCCTTTCTTTAATTTCTGGAATCTAAAAAGGCCCAGCCTTTCGCTGAACCTTAATTTTTTTCTGTAATTATTTCCTCTGTGCCTTCATCAGATTTTCGTTCGCCTGGACTATCCGCTCCAGAACAGACAGTTCCGTCGGCTGTATTGCCGGAGAAATCTCCGGTCCGTTATAGGTACGTCCTACTCCTACTGTCGCATCTGCAGGTACAGATACGATGCTGATTTCCAGAGGCGTCCACTTTTTTGCAATATAACACGGTCCAGTAAACCTGCCATCACTGGACTTCTTTCCTGCTGCCACTTCTTCCCAGGCATCTACACTATAACCAACCGATACTCCCTTCAGGGTTTTTCCGTCTACTTTCTTTCGGATCTTTTCTGCTTCATCGTCATCGTCAAACTCAATGATTGCTTTTCCACGGTTGTCTTCGTTCCAGGCTTTTACGACCTTTCCGATAACCTGATCCCTTTTATGATTAAACAAAACGATCCCAATACTCTGGAGTCGGCTCAGATCCATGCATCCGCCGGAGTGATCCAAAATTTCCACTCCGTACCACCTGGAATATGGCTCTTCTGACGAAAAAGACAGTTCAAACTGCCTCTCGTTTCCACTCTCTCCTGATGCTCGGATATTAGCATTCATAAATCTCGTCGGGCAGAAATCATTTTCTCCGCCTGGATTTTTATGCATCGGTTTTCGTTCCATTCTTCTTTCCCTCCTCTTCTTCCGGCTCCTGAGTGCCTGGCCCTCCCGCCAGCATGGCAGCCAGGTCAATGTTCTTTTCAGCAGCATACCGGTTCGCTTCATCCATCTCGTCAATGACCTGTTTCCAGTCCCGCCCATTTTCTGCGCAGATCTGCTGAAATGTTTTCTGCCCTGTTTTTAACATCGTTGCATTGGCATTCGCTTCTTTTGCCGGATCGATCCAGCGTTTAGGCTTAACAACCCATTCATGAGCTGTATAATCTCTAATATTATTCCAGATATCGTTTCCGGAAATAATTCCTTTCAGCCAGCAGGATATTACAAAGGTTTCATAGATTTCATCCAGTACCTGGAACAGAAGCTCCTTTTCTTCGTCATAGGTCAGATCATCCTCTATTCCGCTCTGGCGTGCGCTGGAATAATTGGTTTCCGACATATCCCTTGCTGTAGCCTCATAAGACAGTCCAGATGCCGAAGAAATCAATCTCTGCTCTGCTTTTAGAAATGTGGCAGCATCTGAGCCCTGTCCTGGCGGTGTAACCGTCTGCGCATCGTCTCCTGGATTCATTTCCAAAATCATACCTGGGACAATTCGCTTTCCCTCATAGCTGATTTCACTTTGCGGCTTTCCATCCCTTCCGCGATTTGACGCTAAATTGTTTATACGTTTAACCAGAATCGCCAGGCAGGCAGCTATCTTTTCCTTGATTGTTACAGCTGAAATAAACTCATTCATATCTTTAATTCTGGTTACAGTAGGGGCCAGATCCGTCATTTCCCGAATCTGAGAAGGTCGGCGCTTGGCATAATAGAAGATCACATCCTTGGCCGGAACGTACACAGGTTTCATCCGCGTGTATCCGTCAATTTCATACTGCGTAATCCAGTATCCCACCGAGCGGTTCCAGCGGTTGTACTCAATTCCTCCAACTACCTTATTGCCTTTTTCTTTCGGCTGAATTTGAGTGGCGTCAAGCTCATCCACCTCCAGGATCTGCAGCTGAAACGGCAGATATCCCTGCGAAGTATATCTCTTGATAATCAAAATCCCGCCGTCAACAATTTTTCTTTGAATCAGCATCCGGACAATCTGGGTAAAGCTCTGAGTACCTGTGACATCGCAGTTTTCTTTTTCGCACCATCGTTTCCAGGCAGCTTCCAGAATCTTATTCCGGTCTGCCTGCTCCGTTGTTACGCGAATCTGAAGCCCTCCGCCTATCACGTTCCTGCGAAAGGCACGGATAACTGAGTTTAAAATATCGGAGTTACGTTCCAGGTCCCTGGTTCTCGCCCGGATGACATCTCTCTCAAAGCGGTCTGTCAGCTCTGCTGACTGATTCTGCGTATTCCACCGGGACTGCAACCTTCCCGAATCACTGGCGTCATAATTCCCACGCTGCTCTTCGTAATACTTCCTCCACCGCATCCTCTCAATACCGGCTTTTGGGCTGATGATTCCGATAATCCGGTCTATCACTGTCTGCTTCATGCTACCTCCTGTTATCGTATCCAAAATCAGCTGCATATGCGCCGTAGAGGAATCCACTTTCCTGGGCCTCCTGGGCTTCCAGACGGTTTCTTTCAGCAATTAGTGTAGATAAATCTGCCCTGGTAAGAGAACGGGTTCCTATCTTATAGGACTGTCCGCCTACCATAATGTTATAAATGGCCTCATTTAAAACCCGCAGCTGCTGGCTTGGGCTGGAATAAGGTTCTTCTTTTACTTCCGTAGTTCTATCTGATTCTTTTCCCATTCTCTCTTTTCCTCCCATTCCTCTACCACCCTTCTAATTCATTGTCGCGGATCCACTGTTCTTCTTTCGGTATCTCCGTTGGTTTCTTCTTAGGCGGTACATACCGCTCCTGATGCCAGATTCTGGCGCCACGGATGTCTGCCGCTGCCATCGCATACACCTCTGCATCCAGATAGTGATTATCTGTGTGGGTTGTCTTAGGCACCCACTTCTGTGTGACTGCCCCATTTGCCTGCCGTTCATTAATCTTGTGCTCCGCCGTTACTTGATTGGCATATTCTTCATCAACCCCACGAAACACCATCCAGGAACCGGTTCCGTTATTCCTGCGCATCCTGGAAGCAATTCGATCCTTATATTTTCCAGTATCGACGATAACCAGGTTAATACCGGCTGCCTTTGAACCAGCCTTATTGATTACGCTGTATTTATAATCCGTCTCCAGCCTTTTACTGGATCCTTTGCACGGAAGTGTATAATCCATGGTATCAGCACAGAAATCATATACCATATCCGTCTGATCTCCGGAGTCTACCAGAACAAGAGAGGGTGTCAGCTTCTCGCCATTCTTTTTTTCGTAGTAGAGATTCATAATGTTGTCAGCATTCCAGAGATTTGTTTCCTGCCCTCTGGCAATCAGCTGACTGGTCCAGTGTTCTCCCCATGCGCGTATTACCCAGTAAATGCAGGTCTCCTGTACGTCGATACCTCCTGTCAGTTCAATAGCCCAATCAGGTACTTCGAACTCCGGGAGCTCCGTCTGACGTTCCTTCACCAGATCCGCCGTCGTCTTGAGTTTCGTATCTTCCCATGGTTCCGCCAGCCAGCTGTTGACAAAGTTTTGAAGCATATCTGGATCTTTATAAGATTTCAAATGTTCTTCAGCCGCTTCCGCCCAGGTGACGAACACACTGTACAGGGAGCTGATATGATATCCGACCGTCTTAGGTCTGCCAACTCCCCTCTTTTTGACTGCCCGCCATTCTCCCTCTCGAAGCATCTTCGGCTTGTCCTTATCAAGAATTTCACAGCCGCATTTGGGGCAGATATACTTGGCAGTCTGTGCCCTCTCATAGGGAGACATTTTGTCCTCATCATCCTTACAGAATAAAATCTGCTTAAAAAGAAGCTGCTGCATTTCCCCACAGTGAGGACAGGGAACAAAATATTCTTTTACCTCATCTGCGCTGTCATGCAGAGACCAAATATAGTTCGTCTTAAGCGTCGGAGTAGAACAGGCATACACCTTGCTCTGACTCTTAAATGTTTTAATACGCTCCATGGCAAGATTGTAGGGAGATGCCTCTTTTTTTGATGCGCCTCCCATCTTGTCAATTTCGTCAAAGAACAGATATTTAATTGCTTTTGATGCCAGCTTGGAGGGAGAGCCGGCTCCTCGCAGATACACCGTCATATTTTTAAATTTCAGGCGAAGCTCCTTAGAGGCATTCTCATAAAACTGCTTTTTAACCTTTGGAATCAAGCGAAAGGCTGGTTTCAGCTTGTCATTTGAGATATCTTTGGCTAAATCATCAGAAGGATAGACGATCATCGTCGGACCCGGTTCCTCTGAAATAAGATATCCCAACATATTGATCAGGACTTCTGTGCCTCCCAGCTGAGAGCCCTTGCACAGATAAACTTCTCTGATGTGCGGATCATTCAGGGTATCCATAATTTCCACCAGGTACGGCGTCACATCATTAGACCACTTTCCGGATAAATTGCTGCTTTCATCCAATACGCGGTATTTTTCCGCCCATTCACTAACCTTTATCTCTTCCTGAACCGCAAGGGCGGAGTGAATGACTCTTCTGAATAGACGGCGTGTTTTTTTCTTTGCCTTCTCTCTCCGTGTCACCCCTCCTCTTCATCCTCCTCATCTTCTATTTCTTCATCTTCTCCCTCCGGTATCTGCTGCCCATCTATCTCATCCGGATCGTAATCTGACAGTTCCTCCAAAACGGAAAGCAGCTCCCTTTTTATAATCTGGATGATCTGATTGAGGTCTTCCTCTCCGGCCACCTGCATGGCCAACTTGGCAGGAACAGAGAGCAACCGGTTTTTAAATCGAATCAACATATCAGACAGAAAGGCTTCTACATCGGCAGCCTCATGGAGTTCTCTGCGAAGGCGTCTGAGCTTTAAAAGGGAAATCTGTTTTTTCACTTCCTCATGCTGTGCCTGCACTTCCTCTTTTGAGATTGAGGCACGCCTTCCTGTTTCCGCATTCACTTTGTACTCAATGTACTCCTGAATGCTTTTTTCCAGATTGTAGCCTCTGCCTTCCTGCGTCAGCTTGAAAAGCCCTTCTTCCCTTAATCCACGGACTCTTCTGGAGCTGAGTCCCAGGCATTCCGCCAGCTGTTTTTGATTTACTACCATCGTTTGCCCACCTCCCCAGCAGTCTCCCAAAAGCGGAAGGAAATGCCATCAATTTTTTTCTCATAAAGTCAAAAATACCGCGCTTTCCCCGGACCCGCATAGGGGTGGGGGGTGAGTAGTACCTACTCCACTCTGTGCAGAAATTAGAGCAAAGGAAAAGAGCGCCCTTTCAAGCGCTCTCCCGTTACTCCTTATGTTTTTCTCCCTGCTCTTTTGCAAATGCCAGCATCAGCTCTGTAATCTGTCCAGCCTGGCTGACTCCTGCCGCCTCGCAGGCCCTCTCAAAACGTTCTGCTACCTCCCGCTTGATTTTAAAGCCTTTTGTCATGTAGCCAGCCTTCTGCTGATACTTCTGGCTTGCGATTGTCTGAGGGTTTGGACTACCTTTTGGCATCTTTGTCCCTCCTCATTCTTCTGTAAATGCTACGGCCGATAAAACCGGCCGTCACCGCAATTACTACGATTATGGCAATTCTCATTGTTAAAGATGGCGATTTGTGCTATACTTTTGATATAGGGAGGATTTCTCCTCCCCTGCTGTGTTATTTCCACAGCTTGTCGATTATCAGAATGATAATCCCCGTTATAAGCCCTGTCAGGAATTGAACCGCTACTTCAATCCAGTTGACTGGGCTTTTTCTTTTTCTTCGGCTACTGCCCTTCGCCATCTTTTATCACCTCCTTACATTATGTATTATATCGTAGGGTTTACCATATGTCAAGTGTTTTAAATACTTTATCTAGTATTTTTATCCACATCTTTATCAACATATTGTGTATAAATAAAAAAACACCCGGAATAACTCCGGGTGAAAAACAAAAGGAAAGTTTTATTGGGTAGCAGGCTTCCGTCTGCCAGCGGATCCTCCAGGAATCGAACCTGGGACTTGATGATTAACAGCCATCTGCTCTACCGACTGAGCTAAAGATCCATCTTGCCGGGAATTCCCGGCGCTTAATGTAAACTAGGGGAGGAAAGCCGCCGGCCTGAATGCCTTTGGCTTCTATTATACTTTAACACGGATTATGCGGATAAGACGGATAACTTTCTATACTATTCCGTGTTTTTCTAAATATCTATCCCGTATCATTTTTCTCGGATAATCTGGACTTTTACTATACCCTGTTTTATCTGCTATCTTGAGCCAGGTCATTCCATCTATGTAGTACATCCGGAAGATGCAGCGTGTCTGCCCGTCCTCTATCTGGTTGATCCACTGCTCTACAGCTTTAACCTGGGCTTTTTTCTTTTCCAGTGTTTTTTCCCGACGCCTGTAAAGCTCCTTATCAAATCCAACAACGCTCTGAGGCCTTGCCTGCCCTGTCCGGTAGTCAAGGATTGTGCTGTTTCCGATGCCAGAATCTGTTGTTTTCATTTCCTCCAGTTCGATTTCCAATATTGGGATCTCTCGCTTTATTTTTCTGTAATCATCCAGCAATTTTCTGGTTATTTTAATATTCAATGGCCTCTCCTCCTGTCCTGCTGCCCCTGTGCTGCTTCTGCCTAACTTCCTGCTGCTATTCCAGCCACCTGTTATCAAAATAGCAAAACCCAACCACGCACCCGGCAATTAGTATCATCCATACAACCCAAAACAAAATAGTTTCCCCTCCAGAAGTGCAGCGTTCCAACGCCTTTTCTGGATTGCAGTCTGTAAAAAATTTAGACTGCTCCGATATGGTGCCATCCATAAGCCTGGTATAAATGGTTCCTGTATACTCCTTGGAAACTCCATAATATTTATATCTCACGTTGGATAGAAAAGATTCTTTTATTGTATCTATGTATTCCCCTGAGGGAAGATCAATTTTCCCATAATCAAATTCCTGCCCGCAAAACTGAATCCTGCTGCTGTGTTTTTCCCAGCTGTCGTAATAGTCCCACGAATAATAAACTTCTGTTTCAGTATAGGTTTCTGTCTTTCCCTGAGCATTCTTCCTTGTTTTTGTGACGGTTCTGGTGTGCGGATTATAATGTTCTTCTACTTTTTCTATCCACAAATACTCCCCGCCTATTTCATCAAAACCGACCGGCTCAACCGCTCTCAATTCTCCGTATACAAAGGCATTTCCTATGTCTGTATCCATTCCATAGCGGAACAGTTCTGTATCCTCAATCTGTACCGCTTTCCAATATTCGGCATCCTTATCCGCTTGATAATCCGTGATTTTTCCTGAAATGAAAAATCCAATGAGCATCATAATAGACGCTATGGCAATACTGATAATGATCTCCCGCTTCGTTATTTTCATCGTTTCCTCCAGTGAGTCGGCGTATCCATAATATCACTCTTCAAACAAATTCTGCGGTGCATCGCTGGGTGCCTGATAATCCAGACGTTCAAATTTCCTGATTTCGTAGCCCGTCCAATCAAGGAAGATTCTGGACGGAAATTTCCTGGTATATCGGTTATAGGCCGTAACCGACTGATTATAGTTTTCTCTGTACTGGGCGATCTCGTTTTCTGTAATAGCCAATTCATTCATCAGCTGTTTATAGTTTTCATTGCTCTTTAATTCTGGATAAGCATAGGTTACTGCTGCCAGAGCCGTATTAACATCTTCTATCTGGTTGCCTCTTCCCATCCCATCTGCAAGCTCTTTCAGAGTTTCGGATTCATGCTTATCATACTGCTGCACGGAATCCGCCAGATTGTAGACTAAATCCACCCTTCGCTTTTCCTGGACTTTGATATCTGACTCTGCAGTGTAAACAGCCTCTTCTAGTCCAATCGCCTTATTTCTTGCTGACTGAATACCCACCAGACTCATCAGCATAAATGTGAACATTGTTCCAACTGCAATTAAAATAATTTTGTAATTTTTCATAGTATTTATCCTTTCTTCAGGGCCATACCCTCCACATTATCTGGTTGTCGGTCTACTTCCCGGATGGCTTTGGCAGCCACCGGATCCCGCACACCACTACGATTATGATATAAATCAGGTTTCATTTTGGCCTCCTTTGTACGGCTCCGGAAGGGGCTGCCAGGCTACTACTGTGTCATATACAACTCCAGGGTCTCTTGCTTCGTTGGGTTCCCCATCACAGCGTATCCATTCGTTTTCTTCATCCTCATACCACCAGAGCCCCTCTTCATATTTCCCCTTATATGTGCCACTACTTTCTGGATGATATCCCCATTCCTCTTTTGGGATAAAGTCAGAGCCATAGTCTGAAATCCAACTCGAGTGTTTTACTGTTACCCAAACGAGCATCTCTTCTCCTGGCAACCGTTCCTCTACAGGAATCCAGTGGTGACTATCCTGCTGCCGGCGAAGCTCTTCCACCTCCGCCGGACTCAGGCCCGTGTCTTCGTAGTCTCTCAGCTTGCACAGCGCCCCATATAGTGCCTCATAGGTTTCCCGTGTGATTGGTACTCCTATGAGCAAATTCTCCCACTGAATTCTTTTTAGGCCCCAGTTCCCGTATTTATCTATTTCTGTTAATCGTCCCATATGATTCTCCCTTCTGCGGATTGTCAACGTATCAAACTGATTCCCATAACAACATATCCCGGCTGAATCCCGACGAATTTATCATCGATTAGATAAATCACTTCTGCTCTGGCCTCTCTGCCGGAATATTTAATGTTATCCCATTCCTTCAGAATCAGGATGTCTCCAACGCGATATTTCCTATCATTTTTTCTGATTTCAAATTTCTTTTTGCCCGAAATTACGTCTTCAAAATATTGGGGATAAATTTTTAATTCATGTTCCATTTTCTCTCCTATGCAAACCGCAATTGATTTTCACTGTCATTGATAATCAGGTTTGGAATCCTCTCTCCTACTTTTAAATATCCGCAATTTGCTTTTACTAACGCTTCCGCCATTGTTGGGACAACACTGTTTCCGATTCTGGCCACCTGCTCCTTGATGGGGTACGGTTTCCCCTCAATGTCCCGATTGATGATATAGTCTTCTGGGAATCCCTGCATCAGCTTCAGTTCTTCCGGTTTCAGCATCCGGAGAAAGATATCAGCTATGGCGTACTTCTCTCCCTTTATGTTGATAGCCACATTTACCAGGCCGAACCGGTCTTTGGTGGTAATGGTATCCAGCGGTCTGTCTACTGTCTGACCTCCGCCAGACCCGTAATATTTAATCAAAAACGCGGATACCAGCCCGAAGTGTCCCGGCGATGTCGTAATGGTGTGAATTGGCTCCTCGCACCCCTGTCCGATTCCGGATTTATAATATTTTGTGATAAATGCTGTCACCAGTCCGTACCGGTTCGAGGTGTCAATAGTCTTTATCGGTTCTGACAGGAGCTGACCTCTGGATTCTCCGGCCTTTTGCTCTCCGTGGTACTGAATGAGAAAAGCAACTGCTCTGTCATCCTGCACGATATATGGTTCGTTTTCCAGGATGTATTTCCGGATCCCGTTTGCAATCCGTTTCTGTGTGGCTGCTGCCAGCGGTTTTTTCCGGTCGAATATTGATTTGCCAATGTCTGACCAGTCGATATATTTTCCGCATGGCTCCCAGTTATCTCTTGCTCTGGTCTTCTCCGGCCATACAATTTCCTTTTCGTCTCTCCGAAAAATTGCGTACCAGCGTTTCCTGGTAGTGGGCGCGCCGTAATCTGCCGCTATCAGCTCCCGGCTGTCAAACCGGTATCCCAGGGAACACATGGCTGTGATAAACCGTTTGTAGTCCTCTCCCTTTCTTTCCGGAATGATGTAGCCTTTTTCGTCCAGAGGTCCCCACTGCTGGATTTCTTCCACATTCTCCATGATGATTACTTCTGGCCTGATTTCCTTGGCATGTTTAAATACTGCCCAGGGAAGAATTCTAAGCCCGCTCAGACGGGGCTGTCCGCCTTTTGCCTTACTGTGTGATGTACAGTCAGGAGAAGCCCACATCAGGCTTACTTTGCGTCCTTTTACAATGCCTTTCAGATCCGCCTTAAAGATATCCTCTGTCAGGTGCAGTGTATCTGGATGATTGACTTTGTGCATCCGGATTGCTTCTGGATCATGGTTTACTGCGATATCTACCGGACGGCCTAAAGCCATTTCTATTCCTACGCTTGCTCCGCCGCCGCCGGCGAAACAGTCAATGATTAGTCCCATCTTGTTTCCTCTTTTTTAATAGTCTAATGCCCGTTTCTTATAAAAAACATCGTTATCTGTTCGTATTCACTGAACTTTTTTTCAAGGTCGAAAATGGACTTTCCTGGACCCTTGAATGGTTCGTCTATTCTGGACTGTAGCCCCCTCAATCTTTCCCAATACTTTGGAAGGTGCTTGTATATATTGTTCAGTTCTTTGAGATTCTTGTTTCGGCAGCACCAGCAGCTTACCCTGTCTAAAATACTGTATAGTTCGATCCCGTCCTCATCCCAGTTATATCCATGATCGTAGCAGTACTGAAGACATTCTCTTTCTGTCATTCCACGTTCAACCAGAGGATATTTTTTGCGAGGAATATTTTTTATCCTCTGCGGCTCATCTGCTGCTATACCGACATACTCCACAATCTTCTCATCTGAATATTGCTCTCTGTAATGCTTGTTAATTTCATTCAGTTTGTACCTGGTAGCCCATCTGGCATTTCCCCCGCACCATCCATATCCGTAATGGTATGGGTATTCTTTTTTCTCTCTGTATTTGACAGGCCTTACCAACATGTCATAAATAAATGGGTTGGCAGGATGTAATTCAGTAAATTCAATCCCTTTCTGTAACAAAACCTCCTTGATTCTGTCTCTATTTCTGTAAATGGAATCAAATTCCATACCTGTATCATAAAAAATCACTTCATCAACAGGAATGTTTTCTTCCAAACACAGAAGCAACATTGCCAAACTATCTTTTCCGAAACTGCAACTTAAAATTTTTTTGATAACACCACGCTACAAATACCGTATCGTGGATAAGAAGCATCAGGCTACCCATGAGTTTTTTAGACTCGCAACTATTCAGCTTCTTTTTCGCCAGCACTTAGACACCCGTGCATTCAACCCGGTTTACCGGGATTCGTTATTCCTTTCTAATCATTCCTATCACTGTCTCCAGTGCCTTCACATCCCTGCCCCAGATTGGATCCGCGTCACGTCCTGCTGCCATGTCCCGGCAGTGGTCCAGAAGATCCTCTAGCTGTTTTACAGCACCCTGTAATTTCCTGGTATCTACCACACGCATCCCGGCGACACGATACGCTCTGCAGGAACCGGCTGAATGATCGGTTTCTAATATTCCCTCCTCCATCATTTCCCGCATACATACATTAATCGTCGACACGGAACAATAAAATTCCGCTGCAAGTTCCCGCTGTGTCGGCGGGTAGCCGTGCTGTTTTATGTAAGCTTTGATAATTTCCAATGCCTTTTTCTGGCTTATTATTTGTTCCATTGTACTCCCTCATTATAATTTTCTTTTAAGGCGGGCGACCGGTCAGAGCCGCCCTGTATGTAACACCAATGGCAGGTTATCGTGATATATTATGGCCATTGGGAGGTTCCTTGTTTACTCGCTCCAGCTCATTAACTGGAATCCTAAAATACAATATCCTTCTTCTAATCCTCTCATGTCTTCATCCATGTAAGAGATACGAGTTTCTGCCTTTCGGCCTGTGAATTTTCCATCCTGATAACACCAGAATTCCAGATCATGCCCTTCAAGAAACTTCTGGTCGTTTTTAGTAAGCTTATAGGCTTTCTTTCCTCTGATGATATGGTCATATTCCTCCGGGCCAATTTTCAAGACATGCCCAGTCTTTACTGGGGCTTCCGGAGGTTTTGCGTGTCCTTCTATTGTCTGATGACAGTTCTCTGGAAGTATCGTTTCCAGGCTCTGCTGCCTATGCAGTTCTCCTTTTTCTTTTGAGTCAGATTCTAACTTTTCTTCTACGTCCCTGATGGAGATTCTTTCCTGCTTCGCCAGCTCCTTTTGAGGTTCCGGCGGAAGGCAGGCAGCCTTATTAGCGGCAGAATAGCCGATTTCCTGGTCCTTAAACTTTTCCATGAGTTCCGGCTCCAATTTTCGGTTGATATGCTTTAGCTGGGCCGTCTTGGTGACACTTAGACCTAATTTATCAGCTACGGCGGCACGGATATCATTGGCAAGGGCAAACTGGGGTTCTAAGCCAGTCAGCTCCCTGAATTTTTCCTGATGTTCTGGTGTGCCGGTCCGAAGAGCTTCCAGGGACTCCGTCAAGCCGATTACCTCAATCATACGGTCATGGTCAGTTTTGTTTCGCTGGCCAGCATTGGTCAGGTACAACGTAATTCTTGCCATGATATCGTCCAGATTCTCCAGATGAACCGGAACCAGCCTGAACTGCTCTAATCCCAGCTTTTCTACCAGGTGAATCACTGCCAGCCGTCTTCTATGGCCGGAGATTAATTCATATTCTCCAGGCGCACGTTTGCGGGCAAAGAGCGGTTCTGGGATTCCTCCAGCCAGACGGATCATGTTCGCCAGCTCTTCAATCTCCCCTAAAGAATATTTATTTTCCCGGTTTGGAATCAACTGAGTGTAGGGAATCATCTGTACTGTGTACTGTGCCCTCTTTTCGGCAGGCCGGGCCGCCATGATATCATTTAGTTTCGGCATCCTCCAGCACCTCCTTTGCAAGGTCTCTGTAGTCTTTTACTGCCTGCGAGTGCCTTCGGCAACGGGCAATCGGCTTTCTTACATTCTCCGCGCTGATAACATCCTCCGTTCGGGTAATAGCTGTCTCATAGGCCGGTAAGGGATAATTTTTTAAGATATTCCGAATATTCTTCCGGCTCTGAGCATTATTCTTAAACATGGTAAACAGAATCTTGGGCTCTGCAGACACACCCATCTCTGGGAACAGCCACTGGGCCATGTCCAGACCTTCACATCCCCAGCGCGTTGCCGGAACCGGAATGATTAATCTTTCTGAAGATTGGATGGCTTCGCGCGTCATCCATTCTGCTGCCGGAGGGCAATCAATAATACAGTAGTCAAATAACTCCTGAACGATTTCCAGCTCCCACATCAAACGTCTCTTTTCTTTTATTTCCCGTACCCGTATATCTGCCGGGATAATAAACAAGTTTTGAATCCAAGTCTTTTTAATGGCTGAAAGGATTGTGCAGCGTTTTTTCAGCACCTCCGCAATACTCCTCTGGTGCAGGTTATAGCGACGCATCATAGAAGAGGCATTCCCTTGCTGATCCATATCAATCAGCAAGACTTTCTTTCCAGCCTCCACCAGGCTGTAGGCCAAGTTTACAGCCGTCGTGGTCTTTCCTACACCGCCTTTCAGGTTCCATATCGTGATTACTTTCATTTCTTACTCCTCTAAACAAGCTTTTATCCTTTCCTCAATCCACTGTGCTCCGCATTCCTGATCCGCGATTTCTTCCGCTGCCAGGGACGGGGAAACGTAGCATCCAATGGACGCGTAGCCGGTAGGTGTTTCTTTCAGGATTTGAAAGCGTTCAGCGGTTTCTTTTACAATGTGGTATGTTCCATAGATCCGTTTCATTTCTTCTCCTATTTGGGCCACTCTCCCAATATCCGGTTTCGTTTATCCGCCCTGCAGCGGGCCACATCTGCCCAAAGGTAAGCATGGCCGTTGTCAAACATGCAGATATGTGGATATCTGGTGTCAGTTACCCTTGTCCGTTTCTTTTCACCATCTTCGTGTATGTAATAATAAGCATCCCCTGCTTTCGTCTCTTTCTTTGCTTTTTCCACCAGTTCCATCCAGGCGATTCTCGTTTCCTTTTTCGGTTCCTTTCCATTTGCTATCACGTACTCATAGCCATGCAGACCTCTTTGTGTGCGTTCGATTGCTTTCTTTACCTTCAAGTTCCCGAACTGGTTTCTGATGTCGTTACGAGATAGCGGAAGCGCTTCGAATATCTCCTTGACTGACATAGGTTTCCCAGCATCCCGCATATAGTCCAGAATCATCTGCTGCTTTTCTGCAGAAATACGGTTAATGTCTGCCCTCTTCATTTGCAGCCTCCTTGTCAGCTCTCCAGTTTTCGCAGGAATCCTGTCCTGCTGCCGGAGTCCAGTCACAGGTATATTCATAGATGCAGCTTTCACAAGTCTTTTCCATGATTCCCTCCTTACTTTCTTAAACCGGAAATACACGTTTCAGCTCTGAGTTATAAACGAGCTTCAATGTGCTTCCTTCTGAATCCATGAGAGTTCCCTCATTGCCTTTCACCGTTAATTTAAAACATTCCTCTACCAGTCCCTCCTGCTCCATCCACTTCCGGATGGCATATTCTGCGATAGTTTTTACGTTTTTCATGCTATGCCTCCTGTGTCTCTTTTCTGGTTTCAGTTTTTTCTACTTTGATATTTCCTTTGCTGGTCATGGAAATCTTTCCTTTCAGCCCGTTTCCCACATCCAATGTCAGGGAATCGATCTGATCCTCCTCTATCAACTCCACGGCTGTTTTTAACAGCTCTACCGCTGTTTTCGGGAGATATTTCCCGAACTGCCTTTCAACTGTACACTTTGCCTTTTCCATCCGTTTTTTTCTGCTGACATAATTTTGCGCTGTTGCACATCCACACAGCTCCGTTGCTGCTTCATCCAGCTTCTCTTGGGGCCACGGAAGCAATGTCTCAATCTGGGCCATCTGGCCGCAGAACCGGCAGCTTCCCGTCTGAACTTCCAATCCGTCCGGATGTTCCCGTTTCAGTTCTTCTAAATCGCTTTTTAACATGTCTCCTCCAATCTGATGAATCCATTCTCCTGCTGCTCTGCTTCTCTCGTTTCCTCCACGTAGTAACGGCCAAATTCTTCATAAAATCGTTCTCTGCTGTATTTTTTCTCAAATATTCGTTCCGCCTCTTCCTTCAGCCGTTCATCCAGTTCTATGTTTCCGCCGTGGACTCCCGTTTTTTTGTGCCTGTGGCATCCAGGACAGAGGTGGACTTTTAAGCCGTAATGCTCCGACTTCTTTTTTTGCTTATTCCCGAAAAATACGTGATGCTCCTCTAAATTCCTGGTATCGCCGCAGTTGTAGCACTCATAGGCTCCGCGCGGCTCCATGATACTCCTTGCCATTACTCCTCCTTCATTACCCTTCTGGAATGTGGAGAGAGAAGGTTCCAGATCTCTTTCCACTGCTCCACGTTTCTAATGGTGTTTCCCTTGGCGTTTTTCCACCCTGCCGCCTGCCATCCGGTCAGCCACTCGTTTTGAAATGCCGACACGACGTAATCCTCTGATGAATAAATACTGAGCATGCAGGGACGTTCCAACACTTTCAGACACTCAATCAGGGCCTGGAGAGTGTTGCTCTGTTTCGAGGCATCCCGCTCCCCAGATACTTCCCGGCGGTGGACTTTTCCGGCGGCGTCCGAAAATTCCAGACTGCCCCAGTATTTACTGAGGTTTGCGCCGATCTTAACTGTCACTTCGTACATGTTTTTCCTCCCAGGGGATCAGGATATAGGCATACAAATATGCGCTGTCTGTGCGGTATCCCGGTTTGGCTGTTTTTCTGGGTGTAAATCCCTGTACCCGTTTCTTGGCCTGCTCCCATAAAGCTATCGTCTTCTTTCCTGTCTTCTTCGGTTTAACATAGACATAGGTTCCCTCGTTACAGATGCCAAAGGAATCATGTTCGATCTCTAAATCCAGGCCAGAATCCTGAATCATTCGTTCTGCTTTTTTCCAGTACGGGGCTTTCTCTTCTTTCGTAAAATTAAATTGCCTCAATCTATTCCCCTCCTCTTGTTTTTTGCCGGGTTTCCTGTATCGTTACTTCTCCTGTTTCCAAATCCAGCTGATAGCTATCCCGCTTCGTTTCTTTCTGCTGACGGCCATCATGGATCAGCGTATAAGTAAAATACATAAACCCTGTAATCTCGTGATATGCTTCCGCAATGCTGTCCTTATCTACATACCACCCTGGAGGAACTACAATCGTATGGCTGATTGCGTTCCTTGCGCTGACGATTTCCTTTTTAGGTTCCGGAATCACAAGGTTTTTGCTGCTGTTATATCGTCTTCCAGAAAATCCCTCCAGAGTGTTCATGGTCTTTTCAGAGTATTTGATAAAATAATTTGCTAATTTCCGATACTGCCCACTATCGTCCATAGGCTTAATCGTAACCCAGCCCTTAGTCCAGAGACTTTTTAATATCTGAGGTTCTATCGCATTTAAAGTCATGTGGAGGTGGGCAGCTCCCTTTTTTCCTATTTCGGCTACCCATATGTACTTCGCTGTCTGCCCCTTCTTTTTAAAGGCTTTTCTCAGACCTCTCAGCAGACAATCCACGTCCTTTCTGAGCATTTCCTTACTCTCTGGACGTTTCTCTTTGTCGTAAGAGTAAGTAATATACAGACTGGATCCGTCATAGTTTGCATTCATGATCCAAGTCAGCTTTTTCGCAGCCTGCCTGCTATTGACCTTTTTTTGTGCTTCGCTGGTCCGGTTCTCCTTCGCCCTCCTGCTGCCTTCCTTCTTATCTGCTTTTGGGCAGTAGTAATAGGTGTATTGTCTGGTTTTCCCAGCCCTGCATATTTCCCTCTTGTACGCCATCCTGCTCTCTCCTGTCATGTCGATAGAATAATATACTTAACAAGTCTTCAGGGCGGCTTTCCTGCCGCCGCTCATTGACTTTTTATCCCTGGTGTCGTACAATGGAATCGGAATATTTCATTTTATTAACACCCTGAGTCCGATGCCGTTTGCTCCGGCGCCGGACTTTTTTACTACTCTTCTCTTTTATCCTTCTGCTACCTCGTCACAGTTTTGAAACTTTCGTGGAAAGATTCTAAAAACAAAGTAGACATGGCTAGTGCCCTTTCAGGTTTTTCTTCTGCTAATTCCACTATGACTTCTGCGGCAGCCTCTCCAAATGACGCAATAAAATCTCCGCATCCTATACCGCCTCCTATCAAAAGTCTCTGCACTTCAACTTGATGGTTTATATCATTTTTTTCTGTCGACTTTACACCGACACAAAATAATATATCGCATTCTTCCATTATCCTCTTTTTACCTTCTGCCAAAATGAAACCTTTTACCACTTGCTTTTCCTCCTATTTCGATTTACACTTTTCTTGTGATTATTTTTCTTTGGCCCTGTCCGGCGGCAACCGGCGGGCCTTTTCTACTTTGTTGCACATAGCTGCTGCTTCATCTGTCTAATAGCTTCATTCAGCTCATCTGTGCAATGGGTATGTATCCAAAGTTCTTTGGAAGCGCCAATTCCTGTCTTCCATCCTTCGTCATAAACCTGTACAGATAAAATCCCGCAATGCCCCGAAAAATTAAAAAAGGCTGTCGGCTTGTTCCCTGTTTCCTCCTGTTCTCGCGGCATTGTGGAGTTAATATCCAACGTCAGGTCTAACAGCTCGTGGATCTTATCCCTTCTTCTTTTTTCTACCTTCTTTTCGATTCTTCTTTTCATGATTTCTCCTTTCAAAGTCTTTACATGGGTACATCCGGCTGGCTTCCATGCACCAGAGCCATCTCCAGCAATTCCGGCAGGTTTCTTTCTCCATTACAGCCACCCGGCCGAAGCCAGAACGGCCAGGAATGCTCCAAAAAAGCCTGCTGCCAAAACCTCCGTAAAGAACAGAGCCTCGTGAAGAAACTTCACTTCGTCTTTCAGCGCCGCATTTTTCCTTTCAGCTGCCCGGAGCGGGTGCTCCGGGACTGTATCTCTCTTTCTCATTCGTCACACACCTTTCTACAGATTTCCTCGCTCACCTCATCTGAACTGGTTAATATCGAATACATGGTCCTCGCTCCTTCGTACCGGACCAGGGCCCGGACAAACAGCGGGGCTGTCGACTTATCGGCTCTCCACTTTGCATGGAGCCGGTCTTTTTCCGCTTTCAGTGATTTCAGATATTGTTCTGCCCGTTCCAGGTTGGCTCCGGTGATAAACGGCTCCTGTTTCCGAATGGCCGGGGCCGGAATGATCGGAATTCTGAAAAATCCCCTTAAAAACACACTTTTTCCTCCTGCATAGTTTTATTTCGCAGATCCAGAAGTTTCAGAATCAGTTCCCCAGAACGGTTCCAGGGCTCTTTCTTTAAATAGAGGACTGTTCTGACGCTTACTCCCAGATAGTTTGCAATATCCTTATCTGTCCAGCCCTTACGGGCCTTAATTTCGTTAATCCAGTCTTTTGGCCAAAACCACCAATCTGGTGGCCTAAGTACCTGCCTTGCCATAATCTCACCTCCTATTTCAACAGCTCCTCAAGTTTTCGTTAGAACCTTCTTTCTCTATGTCTTGTCTTTTCTCTTCCTCTGCTCTATACTGCTATTTATCAATATTACAAAAACGGAGAATCAGAGCACATGACAAAGCAGTGTAAATATGTATTAAAGCATCTCAAAAAATTAGCATGTAATAGCGATATGCTTCTGTCTTTTCTTGGAAATACTACATATATTTGTAGGTTTGATGATGAATCAACTTTTTTCGATTATTCCAAGTATGAAGCGGAAATTGATTCTATTATTCAGTCCCTGATTGATAATGGTTATCTCGTGCAAGGCTTCAATCAGTATCATTTTCACCTCACGCAAAAAGCGATACATCACGCTCAATACAGTATGGAAAAAATTATTAAATTTTTAATTTGCTCCATAGTGGTTCCTATGGCAGTATCACTGGCAACTTCTATCATCGTCCTGTACATACAAGGATTGTTATAACTGAAGTTGCTGAACTGATAAAAATCAACCAGATAATGTATGCTATACCCATAGCTATCTTTTTGTTTTTCGCCCTGCGTTCCTGATTACTTGCTGATATCCTTCTCACCTCCCTATTTCAACAGCTCCTCAATGGTTACGCCCAGGTAATCAGCCACCTTCTGGACTTTTCGGATCCCCGGCTCATTTTTATTCCATTTGCAAATATAGCTTCGCGGAAATCCCAGATCGTCCTCCAGCTTTGAAATTGCAATGTTTCTTTCGTTACATAACGCTCTTACGTTATCAAATAACACCTACTCTCACCTCCATTCGTCGTAACAAAATACGTGCCGTGGATTGTCTTTTGATAAAATATATGCTGATTATTTTCCGTACGGCACGTATATATAGATTTGAAAATATTGCGTGTTTGTATTGACACTATGCGTAAAATATTCTATAATTAGAGTCACCACAAACTAATTACGAAATGCGCATATTGTTTTACGTGATATTTTCAACTCTTGTTTTTATTATACGTAAAATATTCAATATGTCAATAGATTTCGCGTAATTTTTTCAACTTTTTGGAAGGGAATATTATGCTTACGTATAACAGAATAAAAGAACTATGCAAAACAAAAGGAGTTACGGTCACAAAAACAGAGCAAGAACTTGGATTTGCCAGAGGCTCTCTATGCAAAATTAATACAAACAAGCCCAGCATGGAAAAAGTCCAAAAAATAGCAAACTATTTCAATGTGTCCGTTGATTATTTAATGACAGGAACCAATGACAGCGCAAAAGAACCGCCTCAACTGAGTGCTCGTGATGAAAGAGATATCAGCCGCCGGTTAGAACAAACTCTTTCGGACCTGGAAAACCAGCAGGATGCTCTCATGTTTGACGGAGCGCCATTAGATGATGAAACAAAGGAACTTTTAAAGGCGAGCTTGGAGCACAGCATACGGGTGGCCAAAATCAATGCAAAAAAATTTACCAACAAGCGTTATCTTAACTCTGAGAATCAGGAGAAGTGATTTCATTGGATATACGTAGAGAAGTCGCATATTTAAAGCGATATTACAAAACAGATGATCCTTTTGATGTGATACGGGCCAAAAACATTCTTCTCTTATATGAAGAGCTGGGGCTTATCAATGGATATTACAATTTTGTGCTACGCCAAAAACAAATACATATCAATTGCAATCTTAAAGGTACGCAGCGAATTTTTACTGCTACCCACGAACTGGGACATGCTATTATGCACCCTAAGGCAAATACGCCTTTTCTGCTGGCAAATACGTACCAATCTGTAGATAAGCTGGAAATAGAGGCCAATAAATTTGCCGTTGAATTTTTGATTACCGATGAAACTTTATATGAATATTTAAAATATCAAGAATATACTCTCGAACAAGTATCTCGTTTATTGGGATATCAAAAAGAACTGATTGAATTGAGATTAAAATAGCCTTTGGCATTTTAATAAAATTTATTTTTAGGGAGGATGAACATATGAAAAAAGCAAAGATTTTTATCACTACTGCTCTTTTAACAGCCACGATTTCCAGCAATGCCTATGCTGGTTCCTGGCAACAGAATGAAACTGGATATTGGTGGCAGAACGACGATGGATCTTATCCAGTAAATACATGGCAGTGGGTAGATGGGAATAACGATGGTATTTCTGAAAGCTACTACTTTAATGAAAATGGTTACTGTTTAATGAACACCATCACTCCGGACGGCTTTACTGTTGACGCTAATGGAGCCTGGACTGTGAATGGAATCATTCAAACGCAGGCAGTAACTCCTGCAGAAAATCCAGTTCCTCAGCTGGATTCAGCACCTATGGCCACCGGTATTTCTACAACTCCATATGAGGGTTATACTATTGTAGTAAATACCAGCACAAAGAAATATCATACTCTTGGATGCCGTTTTGTAGACCAAATGAATACTTCTAATACAGCTTATAGCAATGACGCGGTTCTTTTAGAATCTCAGGAATATGAAGCATGTAAAGTCTGCCATTAACAATATTATCCAAAATTAAATAATTGCGGCAAGATTAAAATAGCCTTTGGAATTTTAATAAAAAATAATGTATTGGGAGGAAACACATATGAGAAAAACAAAGTTTCTTGCCAGCGTATTACTGGCATCCGTCATGCTGTCAGCTTGTGGGGGAGATTCAAAACCTACCGATTCTGCTGATAGCGCTTCCGTAGCCGAGACTGAAAAAGAAACAGAAGCTTCGACTGAGGAAGCAAAAGAAGAGAAACAGGCTTTAAGCATTGCAGAACAAAAAATATGGGAACAGGATGGACTCTCTGTTACTGTGACTGGAATTTCTACAGATGGACTTATAGGGCCGGAATTAAATCTTCTTATTGAAAATAATTCTGACAAAAATGTCACGGTTCAGTCCCGTTACACTGCAATCAACGGCTGCATGGTATCATCTACTATGTCCGCAGATGTAGCTGCTGGAAAAAAGGCAAACGATAGCTTAGATTTTTCTGAGACTGATTTAAAAAGGAACGGCATTGACACAATCGCCAACATAGAATTTTCTCTTCACATTTTTGACCCAGATACCTACGATACTCGCTATGACTCTGAGTTAATCAAACTCAGCACTAATTTAGCAGAAGGATTTTCACAGACTTATGATGATTCCGGAGAAGTCATCTATGACGAAAATGGAATTAAAATTGTTTACCAGGGCGTAAATTCTGATGATAGTATTTTCGGTCCGGAGGCGGTTCTCTACATTGAAAATAACACAGAGCAGACTATTACTGTTCAGTCCAGAGATACCTCTGTTAATGGTTTTATGATGGATCCTGCTTTTTCTCCTGAAATAACCCCAGGAAATAAAATCGTTTCCGGAATGACCTTTATGTCCAGCGACTTAGAAGCAAACAATGTTACAGATTTTGAAACCATTGAGACTTCTTTCCATATTTTCAATGAAAATTATGATTCTGTTGTCGATACAGAGCCCATTACCATTACAGTAAAATAATTCTTTTCAGTATACTTGACAAGATTTTGCATATTCTATGCGCCAAGAATCGCAGCGAGGGTCTTGGACGGTATCCCAAGACCCTTTTGCATACGAAAAATTTCTACCTTGACAATATAATATACTTACCAGGGCAGCCGAACAGGCGGCAGCTCTCTATCCGTTCCGAGTCTTGCGGAAGGAGGAGATGCTTTATGAGTACATATGAGGAATTGCAGTTAATTGTATCTGTAGCATTACTGATCGTTGCGATACTGACATATACGCATAAAAAATAGCCGTCCTGCTCTTGGCCGAGGAGACGACTATTTTTTAGATCTTTGATTCGCCGGGACGGGTAGCGTGCACCTACCTGTCGGCTGTCTTGTTAAGTATATTATATGTCATAGAAATTTATTTGTCAAATACGGAAAATCGGCCTCCCTGTTGGCGCAGGAAAGCCGAGTACTGCTTTTCTGGACAGATAAGCGCCCGAAGAAAAACATAATATATCACACAAATATATTGTATCATCTTCGGGAAGCAGCCGCAATCAGAACTTTTGTTCAGACTGGCTGTTATTTTTGTACCCATTTATCACACCAGGCTCCGCGAATAGAGAGCCAGAAAGGAATACTATGGAGAAGAAAAAACCGAAGAAAAAGAAAAATGCCCTGCCCTCCGGAAGTTACCGGGTGCAGGCGCTGGACTATGTAGATGCTGACGGGAAACGGCATTATAGGAGTTTTACCGCGCCCAGCAAAAAAGAAGCACAGATGTTGGCCGAGGAGTGGAAGCTGAACCGAAAAAAGGGAATCAGGGAGCCTGATAATCTGACCGTCCTGGAAGCTGTGGAACGCTACCTGACTGTCAGGGAAGCCGTTTTAAGCCCTTCCACCATGCGGGGATATGATTATCTTAAACGCTGCTATTTCGGCGGCTCATTCGGGCGTGTGCCGCTTCGGGAACTGGACAGCACAGCCGCCCAGATATGGGTATCTGAGCTGGTAAAAAAAGGTCTGTCCCCCAAAACAGTCAGAAACGCTTATGGCCTGCTGGCTGCTGCTCTGGATATGTTTGCTCCGGATCTCCACTTAAAAGTGCAGATGCCCGCCAGGAAAAAGCCGGAGCTCTACTGCCCCAGCGACGAGGATGTAAAAACGCTGCTTCGGCACATACAGGGAACAGATCTTGAGATTGCCGTTCTTCTGGCAGCTTTCGGGCCGCTGCGGCGGGGCGAGATATGCGCCCTGACAGATAAGGATGTTGTGGGAAATACGGTGGTTGTGAGTAAATCTATGGTAAAAGACTCAGAAAGAACATGGCATATTAAGGAACCTAAGACTTACGGAAGTTATCGGGAAGTCGTCCTGCCTGATTTTGTAATAGCAAAACTGTCCGGCAGACGGGGGCAGATTGTCAGAATGGATCCCGACTATGTTACTCACCGGTTTGGCCGGGTGCTGAAAACTTTAGACATCCCCCATTTTCGTTTTCACGACCTGCGGCACTATGCCGCATCGATTATGCACGCGATCGGCGTACCGGATCAGTATATTCTCCAGCGCGGAGGATGGGTCTCTGACAATATTATGAAATCGGTATACCGGAATACCATCGACCTGGAGACGGTACGGCAGACAAAGAAAATTAATCAGCATTTTGAAAAGCTGAAAAACGTGTGATTTCCGTGTTGCATTCGTGTTGCATGAACACCGAAAAACAGGTACTTAATGCCGCAGTACCGTTTCATTCCAGATACGCAAAAACCCTTGTAAATACAGGAAAAATCCAGTATTTACAAGGGCAAAATAAAAAAGCTGCTGACGGGAATCGAACCCGTGACCTCCGCACTACCAATGCGACGCTCTACCGACTGAGCTACAACAGCATCTGGCTCCTTAAGCCGAGATATATAATACCATAGACCGGGAAAACTGTCAATTATTTTTTGATATTTTGTGTGAAGATTTTGTGTGAAGATTTTCTATAAAACAGGCAAATCCCCGGAGCTGTGCTCCCCGGGGGCTATGCCCGTTTCTGTGTTTGCCACGCCGCCTCAGCAGTCCATATAATAATTATACCCGTATCGTATCTCAAACGGTATATTTTGGCGCTTCAGCTTAACTTCTATCTTTTTTTTGTTTTCATCATTCTCCATCTGATTCAGAGTGCTCATCAGGCCCGTGACTACATCTGCGAACTGTTCCCCCGGAATTCCAACTGCCATCTCCTCGTCTTCCCATCCCGCCCTATGTCTCGTGCCGATACACAGCAACGAAAGATTCATATCCTTCACCGCATATGGACGGGCTGTACATTCCAGGCAGACCGCCTGATTGCCGATCAGATTCACCGACTTGGGCATTCCGTATGAATATGCGTATCCCTGTACGATTCTCATAACATTATAGGGATTTGATACGATCAGCACAACATCCGGAAAGCCGCTCTGTTTCTCGACAGGAGCAACAGTCACTCCAAAATACTTCTGGGGCAGATACACCAGCTCTCCCCGGACTGTCCTAGACAGTTCGGCATCCTTGTAGAGTCCTAGACGGGCCCAGTTTTCCCCCTTGCTGTTGCAGGGATTTAAAGGCCCCAGGCCAAATACCTGAACTCCGCTCTGACACAGAAAATCCTCTGCCTTCGCTTTTATGGAATGTCCTCTTGCTGCAGACGCAACCATCTGACAGTAATTAATCGGCTTTTTAAGGATACTTCCCTCCGCCTCGTCATACTCTGCCTTTGTCTTTAAAAACGTCACGCTCACTGCTCTTCTGTTTAAATCCAGTGCACAGTATAATTTATTGACGCAATCAATCCACTTCTTATCCATTACTCTGTAACCTGATCGTCACTGGTGTAGAATTCAAACACTTCTGGGAAAGTTTCTTCTATTTTCTCCTGCACCTCTGGATCACGGAAGCACTCGGCCATAGCTACCGCCCAGTCTGACTCTGCGTTTTCGCTCTTTACAAACACTCCCATCGGGTAATTGATCATCACGCCGTCTCTCACAATGTAGGAAGACGGATCCTTTCCAACAGAAGCCATATGAGTAAACCAACAGCAGGCGGCAGCCATATCCTCCAGCGCGGTAACAGTCTGAGCCTGCTCCATCTCTATAATTTCCAGATTTTTAGGATTTTCCACAATGTCTGCCACAGTCGCCAGCTCCACGTCTTCTGAAATTTTAATCAGATCTGCATCCTCTAAGATTCTCAGAGCCACATCTTCATTAGATGCGTCGTTCATAACTGCAATCTGTGAACCGTCTGGTATCTCTTCTACAGAAGTATACTCATTAGAATACAAGCCGATTCCCGTGTACATCCCGTATGGCTTCACCATAGCCAGATCGCCCCCACTGTTCTCATTAAAGCTTTCCACAAACTTTTTCTGCTGTCCTAATGATACGTCTACTTCTCCACTGGCACAGGCTTCCAGACATACTGGATTAGAATCAAATGGAATAAACTCTGTCTGATAGCCCTGGGCCTCATACTTGTCCTTAAACGCTTCATAGAAGACCTGCGATACAGATGCCGTACCCGCAATTCTTATCACCTTGTCCTCGTCTGCTTTTTTCTCCCCTGCCTGCTCTTCTTCTGCAGTCTCTTCTTCTGTCCTGGCACTCTCTTTTTCAGCTTCTGTCTTAAACTCTGAGGTTCTTTCTGCACAGCCCGCAGTCAGAGTTCCCGCTATCATAACAGCAGCCAATACACCTAATACCTTCTTTTTCATCTCTTTTCCTCCTGCTTAAATCCTACTTTGTTAGTTTATATAACTTGTTTCCGATTCCCTGAACCAGCATAACAAGAAATACCAAAATGACGACAATAAAATACATGATCATATAATCGAAACGCTGATATCCGTAAGACAGGGCCACTGCTCCCAATCCTCCTGCTCCCACAGCTCCCGCCATAGCGGACGTATTCAGCATATTGATGATCATAATTGTAAAATTGGAAATCAGAGCTGGCAGCGCTTCCACCAGCATAACCTTAAACACAATCTGAAGATTGGAAGCTCCAATCGACTTCGCCATTTTAATCAGCTGAGGATCCACTGTATTTAAGGCATTTTCTGTCATTCTGGTAGCAAATGGAGTACTGCCTAAAGTGATAGCAAAAATTGCAGCCTTAACTCCAATGGTGGTTCCAATAAAAAATCTAGTAATAGGCGCAATAGCCACGATCAAAATCATCATTGGAAAGGAACGGACAATATCCGTAATCTTGCCCAGTATATTATTGAAAAATGGATGAGGTGAAAGTCCGTTATCAGCCGTTATCACCAGCACAATACCGAACATCATTCCCAGACAGATAGACAGAACCGCTGATACAAGCACCATTTCAAGCGTGTCCCCAATCGCTGGGAGAATTACCGTTGGCAGGTATCGTATTAAATTCGATTTTTCCAACATCTGAACCAATTCCAGCATCTACATCCCCCCTACCACCTTGTACTCTATCTGGATGTCATTCAAATATTTCTTAATTTTTGCAAACTCTTCTACATCCATGGTAACAGAAATTTTTCTGTCATCTAAGCCAATTAACCGTTTCAGCTGCTCCGGCTTATTTTCAAAAATTTCCTGCACCTCTCCTGTCAGAGACACACAGCCTCCGTCAAGAATCGCCATGCGGCTGCAAATGCTTTGAACCACCGACATTTCATGTGTTACCACAATAATGGTTATATTGAATTTTTCCTGAAGATCCTTCAGAAGCTCCAGAATTGCCGCCGTGGATCTGGGATCTAGCGCGGATGTACACTCATCGCAGAAAAGATATTTGGGATTCATAGACAGAGCCCTTGCAATCGCCACACGCTGCTTCTGTCCTCCGCTTAGCTCGTCTGGGCGGCTCTTCAGTTTGTCCTGTATCCCCGTCAGTTCCGCCAACTCATCCACCCGGCTTTTAATCTCTGCCTTTGAATATTTCCAGCACTCCATAGGAAGCGCAATATTGTGGAACACGTCCTTGCGGCCGATCAGAGAGAAATTCTGAAAAATCATGCCCATATTTCTTCTGAACTGCCTCATCTGGATCTCATTCAGAGTTTCCAGCTTAACTCCGTCTACGCTGATACTTCCCGACTGATATTTTTCCAGCCCGGCCAGGCAGTTGAGCAGTGTGGATTTCCCGACTCCGCTGGGCCCCACCAGTCCAAATATCTCGTTGTCATGAATCGTCAAGTCAATATCTTTTAAAACCTGCGTATCTTGAAACGAATGATTTACGCGCTCTATTTTAATCACCTGTTTTACCTCTTTTTCTGATTTGTATAAACTAATTATGCCAAAAATATTCTCTAAACACGAATTGTTATTTTTAATGATATTGTCTATATATAGATAATATCTATAATAGATCTTTTCTTTCTTCTGTCTCCATCTCTATATAATAAGCCGCCGCCCTGGAAATGTTTCATTTCCAGAGCAGCGGCTTTTGGCTTCTGCTTTTCAGTTTTCAGTTTTTTAGATTTAATTGCTTCAATTCAGCTTTTTAAAACTTCTGGAAATTCTCCACATTTAACACAAATACGGTGGAGCCTCCTACCTTCATGTTCATGGGAACAGTCATATTGACAGTTGGACAGCAGTTTCCAGCCATGGTCGGCGGAGTATAGACCAGCTGCTCTCTCTGTCCGGACATCTTCTTGATAATGGCGATGGCCTCGCTGACTCTGGTGTCGTCAACACCCAGCATAAGAGTTGTGCTTTTCTTTTTCAGAAAACCGCCCATAGTGGAGAGCTTTGTAACAAAAAAAGAATTCTGGTTCAATTCGTACACTAAATCGTCCGCGTCTTCGCTTCCGATAATTGCAATGATCATTTTCATATGCAGCACCTCCTGTTCATTTTACTATTCTACCATTAAATCATGGATAAGGATACTAAAATTACAGAAAAATTTTAAATTCTTTTCATTTCTGCCAGGATTTTCTTGTAACTTGGCTTTTCCTCTGTCTTTATCAGCTCTGCTTTAATTCTCCAGCCTGTCAATGAGAGACGCCAGCTGCCCCATGTGGTCGATCACATAATCGGCTCCCGCCTCCTTAAATTTCTCTGACGCCTTCTCTTTTGCAGTCTTTTTCTCTGCCTCTGTGAGATCGTTGTACTCCTCCTCGGAGTATCCCAGCTCAGAGCTTCCCTCCAGCACGCCCACAGAAATCACTCCCGCGCAGACGCCTTCCTTCACGTCGGAAACCGTGTCCCCCACCTTGATCACGCGGCGGACGTCGGACAACTTCAGCTGCCTCATATTTTCAAATATCATGTAGGGATAGGGACGTCCCATGTTTCCCACGCTGTTGGGGGAAATCCAGAAATCCGGCGCGTAGCCGTTTTCAGCCGCTCTGGGAACCACAATCTCCATCATGGCGTCTGTGTATCCGGTGGTGGATCCAATCTTGATATTCCGCCTTCTGAGCTCCTTCACCGCCTCTTTTACAAATGGCTTCACCTGGGTATACTCATGGAGAATTCCCATAAGCTTTTCAGCAAATTTGTCGTGCATCTCGTCCACATCCCGGTCTGTCCAGGGGCGGCCGTGCACGCGGATCCACGCTTCGTTTATGCGCTCCATGGAAAGCATGGTCTTAATGTGATCCCATTTCAGCATTCCCATAGGCTTTCTCGTCTCTTCCATAGTCGCTTCTATGCCGTACTCCCTGAAAATCTCTGCAAACGCTCTCACAGGGGCAAAGCAGCCGTAGTCTACCGTGGTTCCCGCCCAGTCGAAAATTACGCCTTCTATCTTCATCATCCGTTCCTCCCTTTTAAGCCTGAGCCATATATTCCCGCATAATCTCTGTCAGCTTTTCAATGTCTTCCTCATAGATTTCTCCAATCACGCCGATTCGGAAGGTATCCGCGTCTGTCAGCTTGCCTGGATAAATGGCGTAGCCTCTGTCCTTGATGTAACAGTACATATCCTGAAAGTCAAACTTCCTGCCCTCCGGATAGAGGAAGGTGGCAATGATCGGCCCCTGCCATGTCTTGTCCACGTAGAGCTTAAAGCCCAGCTCCTCAAAATTGTTCACTAAAACGTCCATATTCCTCTGATAGCGGGCATGTCTGGCAGGGATGCCTCCCTCTGCCTCCAGCTCTCTCATCGCCTGTGCAAAAGCCAGAACTACGTGCGTCGGAGAGGTGTAACGCCATTTTCCGTCCTTCTCCATGCCTGCCCACTGATCGTACAGATCCAGGCAGAGGCTTCTGGCCCTGCCCTTTGTCTCCATCAAAAGGCTTCTGTCAGCGATAATAAAGGAAAAGCCGGGAACTCCCTGTATACACTTGTTGGCGGAGCTTATCAGGAAGTCAATCTGCCAGTCCTTCATGGGAATATCCACGCCTGCGAAGCTCGACATGGCGTCTACAATAAAGGTTTTCCCATAGGTATGAGCCAGCTCTCCAATGGTTTTTATGTCATTTAAAATTCCGCTGGTGGTCTCGCTGTGAATCATCATCACATGCGTAATTTCAGGATGGCTTTTAAGGGCCTCCTCCGCCTTTCCAGGATCCGGGGTCCGGTTGTATTCCTGGGTCACATGAGTACATGGAATTTTGTGGTATCCGCACATCTTAGCTGCCCGCTCTCCGTAAGCGCCGTTGCTTAACAGCAGGACCGCGCCATCCTCGGGAACCACGCTGCTCAGCACGCTCTCCACGCCGAAGCTTCCCGATCCCTGCATCAGGACGGCCGTGTACTCCTTCTCGTCCACGTGGGCCAGCTTTAAAAGATTTTTTCTGATTTCCTGCGTAATCTGTTTATAGTCGTCGTCCCAGGTACAGTGGTCAAACATCATGACCCGCTTTACGGTATCTGTGGTTGTCAGCGGCCCCGGTGTCAGAAGCTTATAATTTTTCATGGTATTCTCCTCTAAATCATTGATCCTTGCTCATTATTTTTTATACAAACAAGTGTCATTTTACTATAAAATTCTAAATATTCAATAGAAAACCAGAAGTTTACCATTCATTTTATCATCATTTTACTTTGTACAGAAACAATATCAACTCTTTGCATTTCTGCACATTTCTTGACAGATTTTTTACATTTTCAGAAATACTCCATGGCTTCTTTGATAAACGGCAATAGAAACAAATACAGTGAGCAAGGTATCATACCCGCTCACTGCGCTTCCTCTTAATTTCCATATAAACGATATCCGTTTTTAAGCTGATTTTTCACCTCGTACAGCGCCTGATCCGACTTGCTGTAAAGCTCTGTGAAGGTACTGCCCTGGCCCGGCGCGCAGGCTGCGCCCAGCGAAGCGGAAATCGTCACAGATTTTCCGTCTTTCGTGTACGTCTTCTGAAGCTGGCGGCACAATTTTTCAAAGATCGGTTCCATCACCTGGAAGTTTGGCACACTTCGAAGCAGGAACACAAATTCGTCTCCTCCTAACCGCCCCAGAATATCATCTCTGCGAAACGTCTTCTTCAGCACGTCCGCCACTTCTCTTAACACCTGATCCCCATACTGATGTCCAAAGGTATCGTTGATCTGTTTGAAATTATCTAAATCCAGCAGTACGAACAGATGGCAGTCTGAATAGGGGTCCGCGTGTTCCAGCAGCTCTTGTACCTTCGATTTCACGGCAGCCGCATTGTAAAGCTGTGTCAGGCCGTCCCGCTCCGCCTGCTTTTGAAGAGCCTTCTTCTCCTTCTCTCCGATTTCCAGCAGCTCCTCCTGCACCTTCTTCTCTGTCACGTCGTCCACGATTCCCACCGTATTCAGAAGATCATGATTCTCGTCATAAATATTTTTCATGAGAATCCGATACCACTTCACGCAGCCGTCTTCTTCTGCTTTGAAAATTCCCTCCACGCTTTCCTCTGTTTTTATGGTTTCAAACAGCTCCAGAAACACCGGAACGGACTCCTCTGCCAGAATTCCCCTGTCCAGAACGGCCTTTACCTTTGCCTCTGTGCCGGATCCGGAAAACAGAGGAAACGATACACCTGCCTTTTTCTTCAAAATTCCTGTCTGAATGCTGTATTCAAACACAACCTGGGAGGACTCCTTGATAGCGATTCCCATCATTTCCTCGCTGCTCACAGCCTCCGCGTGGGATCTCCTCAGCTCCTCCTGCACCTTTTTATTGTACAGGTACAGCCCGATTCCCAATGTGAAAAAGGCCGCTGTCATCAGCAGCATCATTTGGCTGGCTTCTGCATTCACCTGCTTCTGCCACTGTCTCAGCTTCTCTCCGTTTACAATCGAGCAGATGTAGTAGCCCCGAAGCCCCATGGGCATGTAATAGCCAAACTGCTCCTCCTCACCCATCTTGAAAATGAGGTTTCCCGCCTTCTGAGCCTTGATATTTTCCCGGATTTCCTCTTCGTTTCCTTCAATAAATTCATACTCTTCGAATTCATCCCACGCATTTTTCTTGGCAAAAGGGCCTTTCTTCTTCCTCAGAATGTAATTTCCCTGGGAATCGATAATCTGAATGTCTATATCGCTGCCTGTCTCCCCCTCTAAAATTTCATCCATAGAGTCAATATTGAGAATCCCAAATACAATTCCCCTGGGACCGTCATGCTCCATAATCGGAAGAGCCATCACCTGTATCGCTTTCCCGCCTCTGACTTTCGATTCCATCACATCTGAGATCACCGTTTTTCCCGCCATGGCTTCCTGAAAATAATCGCGTCCCTGTATGTTCGCCTTCTGCCCGGCGGAGTCTATAATATTGCCCTCCTGGTCGCTGACGCCTACATAACTGAAGCGCCCTACCTCTGCCAGAAACGACAGCTGCCTGAGAACCTCCTCTTCCTGTGAAAGAGAAAAGCCCTGCAGATTCTCTGCCAGAGCTTCCAGGGAAACGATCATATTTTCATATCGATTCTGTACAAATTTCGCTTCCATCTCCGCCGATTTTTTCAGTTCTTCCTGGCTCTTCTCCATCTCCATTTCAAAAAAATTCGTTTCAAATCTTCCGAACGAATAGGCTGTCAATAAACAAAAACAGAAGGTGCAGACTATCAGTATCAGCTTCCCTCTGTGATATCTCTGATCCATACTATTTTCCCCCTTTCGTCCATCTTACCATATGCAGGCTGACTTGGCTATCCCTTTTCAGTTCTGAAGGGTAACGCCGGCACAGTAAAAGGCCAGATCCCCTTCCTGGCTGCGCCCCCACAGCAAAGAAAAGGAAGAACTTTTCCAGCGACTAAGCTTTTGGTGGAGCATGGAAAAGTTCTTCCTTTTCTTTATTTTATTCCTATCTCATAAACATCGGCGCAAATTTTGCCCAATATCCTTGAATGAAGATATACAGTACAATTACCGGAATTCCGTAGGAAATATAAATTCTGGCCCACGCCGGGAATTTGATTCCCCTTCCCTCGTCCGCCTCAGCCAAGAACTTCTTAAAGCCCCAGCCGTAACGGCTTGTACAGAACGCCAGGTAAACCAGACTGCCTAACGGAAGCAGGTTGTTGCTCACAATAAAGTCCTCCAGATCCATGATGGTGGAGCCTGGTCCAAAGGGGGTAATTCCGCTTAACACATTGAATCCCAGCGCACACGGCAGTGAAAGCAGAATAATCACTACCAGATTGACGGCAACTGCCTTCTTGACAGAACAGCCTGTCAGGTCAGTGGCGAAGGACACGATATTCTGGAACACAGCGATCACTGTGGAGCCTGCCGCAAAGGACATAAATACGAAGAACAGGCTTCCCCAGAATCTTCCTCCAGCCATGTTGTTGAACACATTGGGGAGCGTCACGAAAATCAGGGACGGTCCCTGTCCCGCCTCGATCCCGTAGGCAAAGCAGGCCGGAAAAATGATCAGTCCGGCCATGAAAGCTACAGACGTGTCGAGAATCATAACGCTGACCGCCTCTCCTGTCAGCCTTCTCTCCTTGCCGATATAGCTTCCGAAAATCGCCAGCGCTCCGATACCAATACTCAGGGTAAAGAAGGACTGGCCCAGAGCGGCGAACACCACCTCCCCGATTCCGGCCTCCTTGATCTTTCCAAAGTCAGGCTTTAAGTAGAACTCCAGTCCCGGACCGCTGTTTTCCATCATAATGGAATTGCACGCCAGCACTACCATCAGGGCCAGAAGCACTACCATCATAATCTTCGTTACCTTCTCCACGCCGCCCTGAAGGCCCATAGCGCAGACTCCAAAGCATACGACTACCACGAGGGCCATAAATCCCACGTTAATCGCCGGATTGGCCATCATAGAGGAAAACTGCTCCGATACGCCGGCCGGATCCAGGCTGACGAAATCGCCCTTGGCCATCTTAATGAAGTAGTATACCAGCCATCCGGCTACCGTTGTATAAAACATCATCAAAATGTAATTTCCTGCCATGCCGAACCACTTCTGAATATGCCACTTGCTTCCCTTTGGCTCTAAGACGTCAAAGGACAGCGCCACGCTCTTCTGGCTGGCCCGTCCCACTGCGAACTCCATGACAATGATGGGAAGTCCTAACAGAAGCAGGAAAGCCACGTAGATCAGAACGAAGGCGGCTCCGCCGTACTGTCCTACAATATATGGGAATCTCCAGACGTTTCCCAGTCCAATGGCGCATCCGGCAGAAATCAGGATAAATCCCAGACGCGATGAAAACTTTTCTCTTTCCATTTCCATTTTCTCCTTTTATATAATACCTTTGCAGACAGTTTACTACAGATTCCGTGAAAACACAAGCAGAATAACGCATTAATGCGTTGAATTGACAAAAAAAGTTGTATTTATGCAAAAAGGAGAAGCTTACCCGGAATCTAAGCTTCTCCCTTTTTGCCGCCTGAGCGGCGCTATTTTCATAAGGATTATTGTTGGTTATGGGTTTCAGGGTTTGGGACAGAGCCTCTGTCTGTCCTGCCAGGATCGAGCCTACATTGGACCGTAATGCATTACCTGGGCAATCATTAAGAGCACTGTTCCTACTCCTAACCAGATGAGGAACAGTTTCCACATGAACTTCATCCATCTGTCATAAGGAATATTGGCAGCGCCGATAATTCCCATCAGGGCAGTGGAGGTCGGAAGCACGTAGTTACAGAATCCGTCTCCAAAGTTGAAGGCTAAGACAGCTGTCTGTCTTGTCACGCCGATCAGGTCGGAGAGCGGAGTCATAATCGGCATAACTGCCGCTGCCTGGCCGCTTCCTGATGTAAGGAATACGTTAATAATTGTGTTTGCCAGCAGCATGGCCGGAGCCTGAAGGATGCTCGGCACATTAGAAAGTCCGCCTGCCAGAGCGTGAACAACTGTATCAATGATATTTCCAGACTTCATAATCGTTCCAATGGCTGTGGCCATACCGATGATAAAGGCTGCGCCCAGCATCTTCTTGCAGCCGTCCAGGAAGTCCTTGGAAATCTTGGATGGATTAAAGCCTGCGATTACGCCTGCCACTAACGCGAGGCCTAAGAACATGGCCGCTGTCTCTTCCATATCCCAGTCAAGCTTTACGCCGCCGTATACAATAGCAATCAGGGCTGCAAAGAATGCGATCATGATCAGGGACTTTCTGAGATTCATGGTTCCAAAGGATTCCAGATCAGCGCCGTCCTTGAACTCGCTCTGCTTATCCAGATCGTACATTGGGCTTAACTCAGGATTCTTGTGAATCTTCATGGCGTAGCGGATCAGGTAGATGTTTGTCACTACGTAAAATACGCCGAAGCAGACAAAACGGTATCCGATTCCAGAGTAGAGCGGAAGCTCCGCAATCTTCTGGGCTACAATCGTTGTGTTAATATTTAACGGGCCTGTGGAAAAGCCTACCGCTCCTCCCAGCAGGATAATGGAAGCTCCGGTGATGGAGTCCAGTCCCATGGCCATGGCTAACATAACCATAATCGGCGCAAAGGCGATAAAGAGGTTAACGCCCTGTGTGGTACAGATCAGTCCGAATACAAGGGTAAGCAGCGGAATGAAAATGTACAGACGGTTAGAGAACGCCTTCGCTAACTTTGCCACGATTGCGTGAAGCGCTCCTGTCTGAGTAATCATGTGGAAGGCGCCGCCTGCAAACAGGATAACGAGCATCAGGTCAATCTGCTTAATAAAAGCCTTTACAATGTAAAGGGGAATTAAAAACGGATTTACCGGAGTCCTGTCAATGTAGTTAAACTGGTTTGGATCGATAACCTCGATTCCCTGGGCATTCTCAAATCTCACATACTGGCCTGCCGGGATAATCCAGGTTAAGGCTACTGCCGCCAGAATAATCGTAAAAATAATTACGAAGGTATGGGGCATTTTAAAGGGTTTTTTTGTCTTTTCACTCATGGTATGCCTCTCTTCCTTAGATAGAACTTTCCTGTTTCTTTCGTGTCTGGAACTCTTCCTTCACCTCTGCCAGAAGCTTCGGATCTGCAATCAGGTCTGCCGCTGTTCCTGCCAGAATCTTAGCTCCGTAAACAACTGCCTGATGAGCCTCCTCTGTCTTTCCTGCGTTTACAAAGTCCTGAGAGTGGGAGGCTGCGCCTTCCTCTACAAAGGCCACGCGGATACAGGAGCCTGGCACCCGGTGCATAATATTTCCAAAGTCTGTGGATCCGGTCTTCTCTCTCGGAGCGCGGATGCGGGGAGCGTTCACTGCCTCTGCGTTGGCCATAATCAGGTCGTTCAGCTTCAGGCATGGGATCTTGCTGTCAATTCCCTTCTCCTCGATAATCTCCACCTCTGTCTCAGTCATCATGGCCGCGCCCTGAAGCACCTTTTTAAACCGCTCGATGACTGTGTTCAGGTACGTTCTGTTGTAGGAGCGGACATAGAAGCTGGCCTCTGCCGTCTCCGGCACAATGTTAGCCGGAGTTCCTCCGCAGCCTACGACTGTGTAGTGCATCTTCACATCGTCCGCCACGTGCTCCCGCAGGAACTCGATTCCCTGGAATGCTAAAATCAGTCCGTCCAATGCGCTTCTGCCCTTTTCAGGCTTAACGGCCGCATGGGCGCTGACTCCGTGGTAGATAACCTTGAACTTGGAAAGAGCCAGGGACTTTACGTCTACCTGGGTGCATCCGTTTCCGTGCATCATTAACGCCACGTCCAGCTCCTCAAAATTCACTCCATTCTTAATCATCAGAATTTTTCCGCTGACGCTCTCCTCTGCCGGAGTTCCGTACACTGTAATGGTGTAGTTTCCATCTGGCCCTGCGTTTTTAAGAGCTGCCGCCGCTCCTAAAATAGACGGTCCCTGCATGTGATGGCCGCAGGCATGTCCAATGCCCGGAAGTGCGTCATACTCGCAGAGAAGTCCGATATTCGGACCGCCCTCGCCTTTTTTGAAGACAGCCTTAAAGGCTGTCTCAAGGCCGCCGGCTCCCTTTTCCACCTGGAAGCCTTCCTTCTCCAGCCAGCTTGTCAGAAGCCCGGACGCCCTGAATTCAGACAGGCCCAGCTCCGGATGGTCGAAAATATCGTCAGCCATCTCTGTAAGCTCCAGCGCCTTACTGTCAATACAGGCGTACATCCCCTTTTTATCCATCATAAAAACCTCCTTTTCCGGATTCGCTTTCGTGCTTTCAGTATACCGGTAAAGGAGGTTTCTGTATAATTCACTTTTTTTAATTTAACTATTTAAAAAACTTATAATCTATTGAGCTAGGCTCTCCCACTCTGTGTAGGCCTGCTGCCGGCACAGCGCGATAAACCTCTGCATGGGCTCCGTCACATGGATATCCTTTCTGTATCCGGCCACAAAGGCCGTCTTGGGAGCCGTGGCCCCCATCGTGTAATAATTGACTCTCTTTCTGTACTTCATATTCATGGCGTAATATTCCCGATTAAAGCCGATTCCCAGACCTTCCGCCACCATCTGCATAGCCATCTCAATATTTCGGATGGTCTCAATCCGGCCCAGGGTAATTCCCTCGCTTTTCAGCACAGCTTCCACATCAGCCCGGAGGCTCTGCCCCGGATAGGGCAGAATGACGTTCTGGCCGTTCAGCCATTTCAAATCGAGATACCGATAGCGGGATCCCTCCGCCCAGACAGCCTTCTCGTTCAGGGGAGAAAGCTGGGGAACTGCGATTAACAGCTCCTCCGAAAACAGCTCCTGAGCCTGCATACCGCCCTTAACGTCCGCCCCGTTCATCAGAACCAGATCCAGCTCATAGGCGTTGAACATCTGCATCAGCTCCTTATGGTTGCCCTCCTGAATAACTACCTGAATTCTGGGATATTCGCTTTTAAACCGCGCTAAAACCGGCGGGATCAGCCAGGTCTCGCGCCGAAGCTGGACTCCAATCCGAAGCCGCCCTGCCCGCTCTCCGGTAATCTCCGCCAGACCCTCGTCAAACTCTGCCTTCAAGTCCAGCATCTTTCTGGCCTTTTCCACGTACATCTCCCCTGCCCAGGTCAGGGTAAAACGCTTTCCCGAGCGGTCAAACAGGCGGATGCCCAGATTTTTCTCCAGCGTGCTGATATAAATGCTCAGCGCAGGCTGGGAAATAAACAGCCGCTCCGCCGCCTTTGTGATGTTGCCGCACTCTGCCAGTACACAGACATAGGTTTGTTCCTTCAGATTCATAGCGTATCCCCTTTTCTCCCTCGTTTCATCTCCTGCCATGCAGCCATGAACTGTTTATATCACACTTTTATTATTTAATAAACTTATATTTTTCATACTTTTAATAAATTTTTTAAATTTTAATTTTCCTGCTTCTGCCCTGGCGCAGCACATCCCAGGCTAACCTGTGAATTTCTCTGCAATAGCTCCGCTGTAGTAGGCTTCTAACAGGCCTTCCAGATCCCGGATCTTCTCCCGCAGCTCCCTGCCTGCGTCTGTGTCGCCCACCCGCTTCCTCTTGGCCACCCATTTCACCATGGTGCTCTCCGAGTGGATATCGCTCTCGTTTTCAATGGCGGACTCTGTAGACTCAAATGGCTTATGGGCTGCCAGAATGAGGCCGTAGGAATTGTAGATCAGGGTATATCCGGCAATCCCCGTCTCCTCCTGGTAGGCTCTTGAAAAGCCGCCGTCAATGACCAGAAGCTTTCCGCCGCACTTAATGGGGCTTTCCCCGTCCTTCGTCTTCACCGGCACATGGCCGTTGATAATGTGGGCGCCCTCCGGCTCCAGGCCGAACTCCCGCAAAATCCGGTCAATAACCTCCTCGTTTTCCAGGAAGCGGTAGTAGGGGTTTTTTACCTCCTTGTGAGTCTCCTTCTCCGCCAGGAAATACCGCTCAAAGGTAGCCATCTTATCCTTTCCAAACAGAGGAGAATTCTCGCTGAGCCAGATATACCACATCAGATCCCTGCCCTTCTCCCGCTCTGCTCTGTCCACCGCCACAAAGCCCTTTCTCACATAGTTGTCAAGGGCGTCGTAGAGAGCTCTTCCACGGTACTTTTTTCCGTAGATTTCCACCGATTTCAGGGTTCCGTCCTCATTGAGGGGAACGCAGCCGTGGTAGAGGAGGTTGTTATTGTACACCTTGTAAAGGCTTCCCTTGGCCAGCAGAAACTTCATGTGCCGCTGAAGCTTCTCGCAGCCCATAAAGGCCTTGGAGAGCCGTTCCATGATCTCCGCCTCCTGGTCTGTAAAAGAGTAGGGATCCGCCGGATCCACGGTCGGGAAATTTTTGTCCAGAAGCTGGTATTCTGTGCCATTCAGATCAATGGTTCCCTTTTCGTAATCGATCCGGTGGAGCAGATTTCTGCCTTCCAGGCCGAATTCCGGATGCTTTCTGATGATCTGTCCCTCCGCCTTAAACTGGATCACAGAGATAGCCTTGTGCATTTTCAGATTTATCTCCCGCTCCTGCTGGGCGTAAGTATTCGTTCCCTTTAAGGCAAAGCAGGCGCATGGATCCTCCGCATAAACGTTCATGGCAAAGGTGGCTAAGGGGAGCAGGTTGATGCCGTAGCCGTCCTCCAAAATATCCAGATTTCCGTATCTGGCGCAGATTCGTATCACATTGGCAATGCAGCAGATCTGGCCTGCCGCCGCGCCCATCCACAGCACGTCGTGGTTTCCCCACTGAATGTCCACCGAGTGGTAGGTCATCAGCTTGTCCATGATAATGTGCGGTCCCGGGCCCCTGTCGAAAATGTCCCCCACGATGTGCAGGTGATCGACGGTCAGCCTCTGAATCAGCTCGCACATGGCCGCGATAAACTGCTTGGCCCGTCCCACCCGGATAATGGTTTCCACAATGGCCCCATAGTAGGATTCCTTGTCTGCCAGCTCCTCCCGCTCGGTGATCAGCTCCTCCATGACATAGGCAAATTCCTTTGGAAGAGCCTTTCTCACCTTGGAGCGGGTATACTTGCTGGAAGCTCTCCGGCACACCTCGATCAGACGGTACAGGGTAATCTTATACCAGTCCTCCGGATTCTCCTCCTTTTTAAGAATCCGCTCCATCTTCTCCCATGGATAATAGATCAGCGTGGCCAGGGTCTGTTTGTCCTGCCGGCTCAGGGTGTGGCCGAACACGTCGTCAATCTTCCTTCTGACAGAGCCGGAACCGTTTTTGAGCACATGGGAAAAGGCCTCGTATTCCCCGTGGACGTCCGTCAAAAAGTGCTCCGTTCCCTTCGGAAGATTTAAAATTGCCTCCAGATTAATCACCTCGGTAGACGCCGCCGCGATGGTAGGATACAGCTCCGCCAGCCGTTCCAGATACCTCTCCTCCAGTTTTTTCATAAACTTCCTCCCAATACACTTACCGGCCGGACAGAATCCGGCCGTTTTAGACAGATCATAATTTTAGATAACGCTTTTATTTATGCTCTTCCGCAAACTTTCTGATGTTGGACGCGTTGACAAACTTCTTAATCTCCCCGTCTTTTCCCACCAGCACAAGGGTCGGCGCCTGCATAATGCCGAACCGGCTGGACATATCTGGATTCTCCTCCGCATCCACTACCGTATAATCCGTTCCCTTCAGACACTCTTTGGCAATCCGGCAGTTGGGGCAGGTCTTGGTGGTGAACAGATAAACCCCTGCCTTGGCCCCCATCCCTTTTCTGGGCGCCTCCCTGTTCTCCTTCACTGTCTTTTTCTCTGTCTCCAGCCCCTCAGAAAGCTCCCTTCCGTCCTTTAATCTGGAGTTCTCCATACAGTAGGTCTTTCTGTCCTTATACTCCTGGGACTTTCCCTCGTTCCAGTTCTGCACCGGACGGTAGTAGCCGGTAATGCGGCTGTAAACCTCTGCCTTCTTTCCGCAGATCGGGCAGGTAAAATGCTCTCCCGCCAGGTAACCGTGCTCCCTGCAGATGGAATACGTAGGCGATAAGGTGTAATAGGGCAGCTTATAATTTTCCGCAATGGTTCTCACCAGCCGGGCCGCAGCCTGCCAGTCAGGCAGCTTCTCGCCCAGGAAGGCGTGGAATACGGTTCCAGACGTGTAGAGCGTCTGCAGCTCGTCCTGAATATCGAGAGCGTCGAAAATATCCTCCGTGTACCCCACCGGAAGATGGGAGCTGTTGGTGTAGTAAGGCGTCTCCCCCGGCTCTCCCGCCGTGATAATGTCAGGATAACGCTTTCTGTCGTGCTTGGCCAGGCGGTAGGAGGTGGACTCTGCCGGGGTGGCCTCCAGGTTGTAGAGGTCTCCGTACAGTTCCTGGTAATCAGACAGCCGCTCTCTCATGTGGTTTAATACCTTTTTCGTAAATTCCTGCGTCTCTCTGTGAGTCATATCCATCCTGAGCCAGCAGGCGTTTAAGCCTGCCTCGTTCATGCCTACCAGACCGATGGTGGAAAAGTGGTTCTCAAAGGTTCCCAGATACCGCTTGGTGTAGGGGTAGAGACCGTTGTCCAGAAGCTTTGTAATCACAGTTCTCTTAATCTTTAAGGAGCGGGCCGACACATCCATCATGTGATCCAGGCGCGCAAAGAAATCCTTCTCATCGGATGCCAGGTACGCGATTCTCGGCATATTGATGGTCACTACACCCACGGATCCCGTGCTCTCCCCGGATCCGAAGAATCCGCCTGTCTTTCTGCGCAGCTCCCGCAGATCCAGCCTCAGACGGCAGCACATGCTGCGGACGTCGCTGGGCTGCATATCACTGTTTATGTAATTGGAGAAATAGGGCGTGCCGTATTTGGAGGTCATCTCAAACAGCAGCCGGTTATTCTCCGTATCGGACCAGTCAAAATCCTTTGTAATAGAATAGGTAGGAATCGGGTACTGGAAGCCTCTTCCGTTGGCGTCTCCCTCGATCATAGTCTCAATAAAGGCCCTGTTGATGAGATCCATCTCCTCTTTGCAGTCCTTGTACTTGAAATCCATCTCCTTTCCGCCTACAATGGCGTTCATCTCAGCCATGTCATCCGGAACCGTCCAGTCCAGGGTAATGTTGGAGAAGGGAGCCTGTGTTCCCCAGCGGCTCGGCGTGTTGACGCCGTAGATAAAGGATTCAATACACTTTTTCACCGCGTCGTAGGACAGGTGATCTGCCTTGACAAAGGGGGCCAGATAGGTGTCAAAGGAGGAAAACGCCTGCGCTCCCGCCCACTCGTTCTGCATGATGCCCAGGAAATTTACCATCTGGTTGCAGAGTACGGAAAGGTGTCTGGCCGGGGAGGAGGTAATCTTTCCCGTAATGCCTCCCAGCCCCTCTAACAGCAGCTGCTTTAAGGACCACCCCGCGCAGTATCCCGTCAGCATGGACAGGTCGTGCAGATGGATGTCCGCATTCCGGTGGGCCTCCGCAATCTCGGAATCATAGATCTCAGACAGCCAGTAATTGGCCGTCACCGCGCCGGAATTGCTGAGAATCAGGCCTCCTACAGAGTAGGTGACAGTAGAATTCTCCTTTACTCTCCAGTCCTCCACCTTCACGTAGCTGTTTACTACGTCCTTATAATCTAACAGCGTATTCTTCTTTTCCTCTGCACTGTTCTTCTCTTTTTTATATGAAAGGTATGCTCCGGCCGCCTCTGTATAGCCTGCCTGCTCCAGTACGCGGGCCGCGCTGGCCTTGATCTCCTCCGTTCTCAGCTCTCCCTCGCAGATCTTCGGCTGGAAATCTGCCGTCGTCCGGAGCGATAAAAGCTCTGATATCTCCTGGCTGCACACGTTTCCTGCTGCCTGCAGAGCCTTTTCTATGGAAGCTGTCAGCTTTGTCAGCTGAAAACCGACTGTCTCTTTATCACGCTTAATCACACTAATCATACTGCCTTCTCCTTTCCAGAACCCCGCTGGGCGGGTACAGACTCCATTATAGCAAAGGGCGCAAAAAAGCACAATATCTATACTTGTGTTTTTAATAAAAACCAGATATTGTGCTTTGTCGTTGTTTTTTTCACAATTTTCCGCTACATCAGGCTTCCGTAGATCTCTGCCGGAACGTAGGCCTCCACCTGGATTCCTGCCTCTGTATACTCCTCCTTCAGAAGCTCTCCGTACTTTCTGATGGACTGGATCTTCCCGGCCTCCCCATAAGAAAATACCTTGTTCAAATACACTCTGCGGCTTCTTAAGATTCCTTCCAGCGTCTCTAACAGATCCGGGATTCCCTCCCCTGTCTTAGCGGAAATTTTCACCTGAAAGTCAGAGCTGAAATCCCTTAAAATCACATCCCCTGTCAGCTTATCCATCTTGTTGAATACAGTGACAATAGTTTTATCCCTGATTTCCAGCTGGCGCAGCGTCTCGTACACGATGTGGATCTGCGTGTCCAGCTGTGGATTGGACACGTCCGCCACGTGGAGGATGATGTCGCTGTAGCGTGCCTCCTCCAGAGTGCTCTTAAAGGCCTCGATCAGGTTGTGAGGCAGCTTTCTGATAAAGCCTACCGTATCTGTCAGAAGAATATTCTGGCCGCTGGGAAGCTTAAGCATCCTGGTGGTGGGATCCAGAGTGGCGAACAGCTTGTCCTCCGCCAGAATCCCTGCGTCGGTCAGATAATTGAGCAGCGTGGACTTGCCTGCGTTGGTGTAGCCCACAATGGCCGCCGACACGGTGCAGTCTCTGTCTCTCTGCTGTCTGGCCACTTCCCTGTGGCGTTTTACGTCCTCCAGTTCTGCCTTCAGCTGCCCGATTCTCTCATGGATCAGACGCCTGTCAGACTCCAGCTTCTTCTCTCCTGGTCCTCTCGTTCCGATTCCTCCTCCCAGACGTGAAAGAGAATTCCTGAGGCCGACCAGCCTGGCGGCCCGGTAGCGCAGCTGGGCCAGCTCCACCTGGATTTTTCCCTCTCTGGTCACTGCATGGGAGGCAAAAATATCGAGAATCACCATGGTCCTGTCCATGACCTTCGTCTGAAGAGCGTCCTCCAGATTTCGAAGCTGGGCGGGACTCAGCTCGTCATCACAGACAACGCCTGTAGCCTGCAGAGCCAGAACCCTCTCTCTGACCTCCTCTATTTTTCCCTTTCCCAGGTAGGTTCCCGGATGCACCCGTTCACGATTCTGGATAATCCGGTCTGCCGCCACGGCTCCCGCTGTCTTCACAAGCTCTGCCAGCTCGTCCACCGACTCCTCCGTATCGTCCCCGTCGCCTGTACTGACGGCCACAAGAATCACCCGTTCCTCTTCCTCGCGCATATCGTAAAGCTCCGCCATGTTCACACTCCTTTTCCTGATTTCTTTTTACCGGCTCTCCAGAAAGACGATTTCCCTCTCTATCTCAGGCGTAGAGCCGTAAGCCGATACATAAGCGTTTAAAAGCTCCAGGGCCTTCTCGAAATTGCCTTTGTATTCGTAGGCAGCCGCCTCGTTGTACTTTAAATCCGGCATTTTCACTTCGTCCTGCAGAGTCATCCCCTTCTCAAAATAAGAAAGAGCCTCGTCGTACTGTTCTGCCGCCATCATGCACAGGCCCATCCGGTTGCACAGATCCGCCGTCAGACCGGAGCTGGCCGCTCCCTCGTAAAAGCTCATGGCTTCCTCATACTGTCCCTGATCCTCGTAGGCCTTTCCGATGGCCGACAGGGCCAGAGAGCGGCCTGCCTCCTCCTCCGGGGAAAGGGCGGCCTCATGAATGGACTTCTGATCCGGAGCCAAGGCAGCCTGGCCGGACGCGGTTTCCTGCTGCGTTCCATCTGCACCCTTTTGGTCTTCCTGTTTCTGATTCTCTTGCTTCCCGTCTGCCGGTTTCTGAGCTTTCTGATCCTGTTTCTTCTCTCCAGACGCCCCTTTCTGGGCTTTTTCGTAAGCCTCCACCGCCTCGTCCAGCTCTCCGGCCAGGGCGTGGGACGCAGCTCCATAATACAAATATTCCCGTTTTTCCCCGTCTACATCCGCCAGAATATCATAGGTATGAGCTGCCGCCCGGTAATCCTCCGTCAGATACTCTGCCTCGGCCCTGTATTTCAGCACGTCCAGCTCAAACGGGCCTACAATTCCATCCGCCTCGTCCAGAGCTTTATCAAAGGAGGCGATGGCGTCCTCATAGTTTTCCTGATTCATCTGTTCAATGCCGGTCATTCTGGCTTCCCGGGCTTTTTTCGAGTCCCCGCAGCCAGTCAGCAAAAGGGCCGCCGCTGATGCGGCCAGCACCCGGCAAAGCAGTTTGTGTCGTTTCATCCAGGCCTCCTTTCTGCCTTTACAGACTCTGGCGCTCTTTCAGAGCATGGTTCGGCGTTTCTGCCGCTTTCTCTACTTTGTCCCTGTGCTTCCATGACCGCCTCTGTCCTGATTTCCAAGGCAGTCTGTCTCCTCGAAGGAGAAGGACGGCTGGTGCTCCATAATGCGGAACTGGCAGATTCTGTCGTTTACATGGATCACCGTATCTCTTAACGCGTAAGCAGGAAAGAACCATTGATCATTATCTCCGCAGTACGTCTCGTCAATCACTCCCATGTGGTTTGTCTGAATCACGCCGAAGTTTTTAAAGGTACTGCTTCTGGGAACCACATGGGCCTCATAGCCTTTCGGAAGCTCCATGGCCACGCCCAGTGGGATCAGGGCAAACTCTCCCGCCTTCAGCTCCACATCCCTGGCAGCCCGCAGATCCATCCAGTCTGATTTTCCATCTATATAGCAGAGCCTGTCTATTTTATCTGTAAAATATTTAATTCTGATCTTCATTCTGTCCTGATTCCTCTCTTTCATCTTCCTGTACTCATAAATGTCTCTGCTATTTTATCATTTCGCAGGAAGAATGTCACGAGATTTCACTTTTTTATGTGCGAAAAGGGCGGCCGCGCCGTCTGAAACGGCCGGCCGCCCAAAGGCTGCATTCTGTCTATTCGTTTTATAGTGCGGACGCTATCTGCAGTGAAGCGTTACGTTTCCGCTCTCCAGGGATTTCTTTACGTCGATGACTCTCTGGTTGGTGCTGCCCCGCCAGAAGGCGTCCTCGTCCTTCAGTTCCTCCACAAACCGTCCGTCTACCAGCACGTCGGCAAAACCAATGTAGGGAAGATCCTTCACCTGATCCCAGTCGTACCCTGTGTAAAGCCAGATCGTCTTATCGGGAAACCGTTCCTTCATCTCCTTCATCAGAGCCCCTGTCTCCTCCCGGTTGGCCGGATGGAGGGGATCTCCGCCGCTTAAGGTCACGCCGGAAATATAGGGCTTTTCAAGCTCTGCAAACAGCTCTGCCCTGGCTTCCCCATCAAAGGGAAGGCCTCCTTCTATATCCCAGGTAACGGGATTCTGACAGCCCTTGCAGCCGTGGCAGCAGCCTGCCACCCATAATACTGTCCGGAGTCCGTCACCGTTTAACATATCGTCCTTCGTTATATTGTGATAACGCATCGTTCCGTCCTCTCTCCCTTTCCTCAGCCTGCGCGGCCGGATTTTACATGGATTTGCGCTCGGCGATCTCCGCCATCTTCGCGTCGTTTAACCGGGTGTCTCCCTTTACGCGGGAGTAGCTTAAATACCCGTTCATTCTGTCAATCTTCGTCAGGTTCCTGCTGCCGCACTTGGGGCATACGTCCATGTTCAGCTCCTCGTGGCCGCAGTCGTCGCAGTAGGACAGAGACAGGTTCACGCCCTCGTAAAAGCCCATCTTCATGGCCCGGCGCACCAGCGTGCGGATGGCGTCTGTATTGTAGGCAATCGGATACTTCACATACTGGATCTTGCCGCCGTTTGACAGCTCCCAGAAGCGGTACTCCAGATCCTGCTTCTGGATCGGCGTGATGTCCTCCGTCACGTGGCAGTGGAATCCGTTGCTCACATATTCCCTGTCTGAGACGTTCTCAATAATGCCGTATTTCTTTCTGAACTGCTTCACCTGAAGACCGCACAGGTTCTCCGCCGGAGTCGCGTAAATGGCGTAGAGATTTCCGTCCTCCTTCTTGAACTGGTTCACCTTCTCGTTGATGTGCTCCAGCACCTCCAGAGCGAACTGGCCATCCTCCACCAGGGACTTGCCGTTGTAGAGCTCCTGCAGCTCGTTGAAGGCAGTGATTCCAAAGGATGCGGTCGCTGTCTTGAGAAGCGGCTTAATCTTGTCATGCAGGCCCAGGTGGCCGCCGTAGAAGCCGCCCTCGCAGTAAGCTAACGGATTGGTAGAAGCTCTCATCTCGCCCAGATAAGCGTAGGTGCGGATGTGGATTTTTCTGATCAGCTCCAGATAGTAGTCCAGAACCTCATAGAAATCGCGGCTCTCCTGTCTGGCCTTGGCTAAAATCATAGGCAGGTGAAGGCTCACAACGCCTACGTTAAACCGTCCCACAAAGCGCGGTACGTCCGTCTCGTCCGCCGGCTCCATGCCGCCCTTCTCATACCATGGGGAGAGGAAGGCCCTGCAGCCCATAGGAGAGATAATCCTGCCATATTTCTTGTACATGCTGGCAATGTAGCCCTCGCCGGTCAGAGACAGCCAGTCTGGGTACATAGTCTTGGAGGAGCAGCGGATTCCCGCCTCAAATACGTCCTCCAGCTCCTTTCCAGGGCCGTGTAAATTCTCGTCATACAGGAACACCAGCTTCGGGAACAGCACTGGCTTCTTATGGCCGTCCTTTCCCTGTCCCTTTCTGCGCACGTCCAGCATGGTGATGGTAGCCATCTTGGCGAAGCGGCTTTTTCCTGTTCCGGCCGTCATGGTGATAAACGGATAATCTCCCCGGCTGGAGGAAACGGAGTTAAACTTGTACTCCCAGCCCTGGAAGCCCTGCTCCATATCTCTCTGGATATCCGCCCAGGCTACCTCCTCCGCCTTCTCCCGGCTGAGGCCCAGTCCCTCGTACTTTTCAATGTATTTCGCATAGGATTTCTCCGCGTAGGGAGCCAGAATCTCCTCCACGCTGGGAACCGTAAAGCCGCCGTACTGCTGGCTGGCCGCACTCAGCACAATGTCTCCGATTACGTCGAAGGCTACGTCCAGAGTCTTCGGCTCGTTGTACCAGAGATTGCCCATCTCAAAGCCGCCGGTCAGAACCGTCTTCACGTCGAAGAGGCAGCAGTTCATGGTGTCCCGGCGGGCGGACATGTCATGAATATACAGATATCCGTCGCGGCAGGCCTGCAGCTCTTCCACTGTCATGAAGAACTTCTTGTAAAGTTCCTTGTTTAACTCGTTGAAAATCAGGCTTCGCTTGGTGGAAACCAGAGCGCTGTCCGTGTTGGAGTTTTCCTTGTCTCCAATGTACATAATAGACTGGCTCTTTTTATAAACCTCGTCTAACATCTGGACGAAATCCTGCTTGTAGTTGCGGTAATCCCGGTAGCTCTTGGCAACCAGCGGATTCACCCTCTCTAACGCTCCCTCCACCAGGTTGTGCATCCTGGCAATGGGGATCTCCGCCACGCCCAGCTCCTGGGCCTTCTCCTCCACAAACTGGCAGATAAAATTCAGCTCTGCCTGTGAAAACTGAATCATGGCTCTCTCTGCCGACTTGTTTACCGCCACAACCACCTTCTGCACGTTAAAATCTTCCCGGGTTCCGTCTTTTTTGATTACTTTTATCTCAGCACACTTCATCCTCTGATCTCCTCCCTGACTTTTTGAACGGCGGAACAGTCCGAACCCTCTCCCGCCTCTGTCTGACGCTTCCTGCCGCAGACACAAGATATTGTATACAAAAGACTATATTTAGTCTTATTTTTAACACTCGGCACAAGATACTGTGTCATGCCTGAACCATATCGTATCATCTGCCCCCATGGAAGTCAATAGCCATTTTCCATCAAAAAGTTCTTGACAAGCCGCAAAGCCCCAGCCTATGCGGACCGCGGCCCACGGAAATTTTTTACGGCTCCTTTGCCTGTCCGCCGGTCTGTCCTTCCGCCTTCTCTCCGGGCTTCTCCTTTGCTGTCTCCCCAGCCTTTTCCTCCGGGCTTTTCTCCGTCCCGCTTTCAGCTGACGCGGCGGCCTCCAAAACAGCCTGCAGCTCCTCGTCGTTCATCTGAAGCTCTTCCTCCACCTCCAGCTTAAACTCGTCCAGCTGCTCCGGATCAATGACAGGAAGCTCCTCCATGCTGCCCACTCCGAAACGGCGCAGAAACTCCTCTGTCGTGGCGAACAGGGCCGGCCGCCCCGGCGCGTCCAGCCGTCCCACTTCATACACCAGATTATACTCGATGAGCCGGTTGACCGCGTGATCTGATTTTACGCCTCGTATCTGCTCGATCTCTATCTTAGTAATCGGCTGTTTGTATGCAATAATCGAAAGTGTCTCCAGCACCACGTCGGAAAGCGCCTGCTTTTTCGGCGCCTTGGCCACCCGGATTAAATTTTCATAGTATTCTGCCTTCGTACACATCTGGAAGCTTCCGGAAAGCTCGATAATGGAGAGGCCTCTGCCCTCTTCCCTGTATTTTTCCCGCAGCCGTTCCACCGCCGCCTGGGCTTCCTCCTCGCCTGTCTCAAGAGCCGCCGAAAGCTCCCGAAGCTCCACGGCTCTCCCCATCGTAAAGAGCACTGCCTCCGCAGCCGCCTCCTGCCTTAAAAGCCTGTCCTTTTCTCTCATTCCTGATTCTCCCGCTATTTTCTGTTCCGCCCGAAATATTCTTTGTCAGCCTGCGCCTTCCGGCTTATTCTGCCGTGCCAGGCACGTCAAAATCGATTTCCTCATACGTTCCCTCCGGCTCCAGGGATTCTATGTACATATCGCTGTCCACGGTCTCCTGGGTCAGATAAATCTTTCCGACCTTCATCAGCTCCAGCACCGCTAAAAAGGTGACGACCGTCTCCATTTTCCCGGCCGTTCCCCCTAACATCTCACGAAAGCTGAACTTCCTGTTTCTTCTGGCAAAGCCAAGGACAAAGGCCAGCCTCTTTTTCAGACTGACCGGCTCCCTGGCAATGGTTCCAAAACCGCTGCGGACAGGATCCTTTTTATTCTCCCCACGCCTGATCACAGACTCAAAGATCTCCTGGAGCTTCGCCAGCGTCAGCCCCTTTAAAAGCTCATCCAGATCCACAGGCGCCTCGTACTCCGCCACCTCCCTGGGAATCGTAGGCGCTTTAAAAAGGAGGCGCTCCGCGTCCTCCTCCATATCTTCCAGCTCTCTGGCCATAAATTTATACATCTTGTATTCCAGAAGGCGGCGGACCAGCTCTGCTCTCGGATCCTCCTCCTCTTCTTCCTCCTTCTCCTCCCTGGGAAGGAGCATTCTGGCCTTAATATCAAGCAGCGTGGCCGCCATCACCAGAAATTCACTGACCAGATCCAGATCCTGGATATCCATGTGATTCACATAGTCCAGATACTGCTCTGTGATTGTGACAATCGGAATATCATAGATGCTTACCTTATTCTTCTCTATCAGATGCAGAAGCAGATCAAGAGGCCCCTCGAAATGCTCCAGCTTATAGGAAATTCCCATACGCACCATCCTTCTCTTACTCCGGTCTGCACGTCCTTCTGCACAGCCCATGGAATCCAAGTATAGCAGATTTGGACAGTAAAGTAAACCGGCAGGAACTTAACGAAAAATTTCTTTTCTTCCGTTCTTTCACCTGTTTGTGGTATAATATGAGTACTTAGCGAGTACGAGCCACAGGCGAAGTATGAGGTTAGTACGAGTCATACCCAGACACTTAGCGAGGTCTTTTCGAGCTTAGTGAATGTGGTATAATAAACGCAAATCATTCTGGAGGAACAGATTATCTATGACATTTATCAGTGTTTTTGATGTGCTGGGGCCGAACATGATCGGCCCTTCCAGCTCCCATACGGCCGGAGCCGCTTCCATTGCCCTCATGGCCAGAAAGATGTTTGGCTGCCCCGTTTTGAAGGCAGACTTCACTCTGTACGGATCCTTTGCCAAAACTTACCGGGGACACGGCACAGACCGCGCCCTTTTAGGCGGCATTATGGGGTTTTCCACAGACGACAAGCGGATTCCCGACTCCTTTTCTATCGCCAGGGAACGCGGAATCGAATTTTCCTTCACTCCCAATGAAATCGAAACGGAGGTCCATCCCAACACGGTGGATATCGCCATGACCGGATCCTCCGGCCGCCGGATGACGGTCCGGGGAGAGTCTCTGGGCGGCGGAAAAATCCGAATTACCCGCATCAATCAGGCGGAGGTGGATTTTTCCGGCGAGTACAACACGCTGATCGTGATTCAGAAGGACAGGCAGGGCGTTATCGCCCACATTACGGGGTGCCTCAGCAAAGCCAACGTAAACATTGCCTTTTTGAAGCTGTTTCGTGAGGCCAAGGGAAGCACCGCCTACAGCATTGTAGAATTCGACGGCTCTCTGCCGGAGGGCATCCCAGACGAGATCCGGAAAAATCCCAATGTGAAAGACGTTATGCTGATTGAGCTGTAAGGAGGAGACTGCAGATATGGATTTTAAAAATGGAAACGAACTGCTGGAGCTGTGCGAAAGCTGCGGCCTGTCTATTTCCCAGGTGATGAAGCAGAGGGAATGCGAGCTGGGTGAAACTTCCCAGGAGGCAGTCGAGGCGCGCATGCTGCGGGCATTGGAAATTATGAAGGAATCGGCCCACTCCCCCTTAACTGCTCCGAAAAAGTCTATGGGCGGTCTCATCGGAGGGGAAGCCAGGCTGGTAAATGAGCGGAGGCTGGCCGGCAAAAGCGCGGCCGGCTCTGTACTCAGCCGGGCCATCGCCTTCTCCATGGCTGTCCTGGAGGTAAACTCCTCTATGGGGCTGATTGTGGCGGCCCCCACCGCCGGATCCTCGGGCATTGTGCCGGGGCTTCTTCTGGCTCTTCAGGAAGAATATCATTTCTCCGACAGCCAGATTCTGGACGCTCTCTTTAACGCCGGAGCCATCGGCTATCTGGCTATGAGAAACGCCACAGTGGCGGGCGCTGTGGGCGGATGCCAGGCTGAAGTGGGAGTAGCTTCCGCCATGGCGGCCTCTGCGGCTGTGGAGCTGATGGGCGGTTCGCCTGTCCAGTGTCTCGACGCAGCCTCCACCGTTCTCATGAATACACTGGGACTTGTCTGCGATCCCATCGGCGGCCTGGTGGAATGTCCCTGCCAGGGCAGAAACGCCGCCGGCGCAGCCAACGCCCTGACCGCCGCTGAGATTGCCCTGAGCGGAGTCCACCAGCTGATTCCCTTCGATGAAATGCTGGACGCCATGTACGCAGTGGGCAGACGGCTTCCCCAGGAGCTGAGGGAGACGGCCATGGGCGGCTGCGCCGTTACCCCGTCCGGCTGCAGCGCGTTCTGCTCCGGCTGCATGGACTGATTTCCAGCCGTCAGCCCTGCTTTTTCCTCAGACGGATGTGCACCAGCTGAGGCTTATTGCAAAACCTGATATTAATGGAATGGGTTCCCAGTCCGCGGCTGACGATCATGGTTTTTCCTTCTCTGTCAAACCGGCCGGCACACCATGGAAGGAAAAACTGGAACTGAGGCGTCATCACTCCGCCCAGAAAGGGCAGGCGGATGGTTCCGCCGTGAAAATGGCCGCAGAGCGTCAAATCCGCTCCCCAGCGGCGGCACTCTTCAAAAAACAGGGGGGAGTGGAGGAGGAGAATCTGATACCGTCCCAATTCTCCCCTTCCCACATGGCTCTCCAGCTCCCCTTCCTCCATCCGGGGGACGGTAAAGCGGTGGCGGTAGTACCTTTCCTGCATATTGCAGCCCGTAATCCTGATATCATCTCCAAATTCCGCCGATTCATCCGAAAGATACATCACACCTGCCTTCTCAAGTTCCTGGCAAAACGTCTGGCAGCTGTCTCCATACACCTCTCTTTCCCGTTTCATCCTCTCCTCATGATTTCCATTGGCATAAAAAACAGGATACTTCCCAGCTAACGTCCGCACCAGATCAAGAGACGGTTCCAGATCCAGCTTTCCCCGTTTGCACACCATCATATCGCCGCCTATCAGCACCGCGTCCGGCCTTACCTTCTCAATGGCTCTTAAAAGCTTTTCCTGATTCTTTCCAAACTGGTTATTATGTAGATCAGAGAGAAACACAAAGTTTCTCTCCTCCTCTCTCAGCTTTTCTGACGTCAGTTCAAAGGTTTCTGTCACAAAATGTTTCTTCTCATACTCGGAACGGGCGAAAAAGCCTGCCCCTAATCCTGTCAGGCCAAAAAGGGCCCATCCCAGTCCTGTCATAGCGCTTCCTCTTTTTTCATTGCTTCCTTCTGGTTTCTTTTTCACGATTTCTTCTTCACGGTTTCTTTTTCATGTTGTCTTCTTCATGATTTCTTCTTCACGGTTTCCCGCCTGTATCCGGCCTGTATCCGGCTTATTTTTTTAATCGCTTATAGGCCCCTGCATAGGGCGCCAGCTCCATACGGATAAACCAGCCCTGTTCATGCTCGCAGACAGGACAATATTTGGGCGCAAAGGTTCCGTGGTATACATAGCCGCAGTTTAAGCACACCCATCCCGTTTCCACCTCCGAGGCGAACAGCTGGCTCTTCTCCAGCAGTCCCGCAAGCAGGTCGAACCGGTCGCCGTGCGTCTTCTCCACCTCCGCAATCATGTGGAAGATCTGGCCAATCCTGTCAAATCCCTCGTCCAGGGCAATGTTTCCAAAATTCTGGTACACATCCCTGTACTCCTCAAATTCATTGTGCCGCGCCGCCTTCAGAAGATCCAGGGTTTTATCCCAGCCGTCCACCGGATATCCAGCGTCTATCTGAATGCTCTCCCCTGTCATTTCCTTTAAAAAGCGGTAAAATACCTCTGCGTGCTCCTGTTCCTGAGCCGCCGTAAACTGAAACACTGCTTCAATAACAGGGAGTCCCTCCTTTTTCGCCGCTGCCGCCGCAAAAGTATAGCGGTTTCTGGCCTGGCTTTCCCCTGCAAAAGCTCTCATCAGGTTTTTAGCTGTCTCCGTATTCTTTAAAATTGATTCCATAAAGCTTCCTCCTGGTTTTAAGTATTCAGGGAGTAATTCCCTATGGCTTTATAATTGCCATGATCAGGAGTCAGTATTCATGTTCATGGAAACTGCGGCTCTGTTTTCTTTATCAGACTGCTGAAAGGCCGGATTCTGCCTCTTTGGCGTGCTTTATAAAGATACGGCGGATTTTCTCCAGCTCTCCCAGCCCCCGAAGAATACAGGACACCTCATATCCTGCCTCCTCAAAAGCCCTTTTCCAGGAACCCTCCTCATCGCCTGCCATATCGTTATTGGCATGGTCGCCTGCCACAATCATTAAAGGCTGAAGAACCGCCCTTTTATAGGAACCTTTCTTCACCTGAGCTAACACCTCTTCCAGCGCCGGTTCCGCCTCCACAGTTCCTATAAAATAATTCTCGTGTCCCGCTGCCAGGAACATCTCCTGAAGCTTCCTGTACACCTGGTTGGCCTGGGCCTCTGTGCCGTGTCCCATAAAGCAGAAGGCAGTCTCCCCGTCATCGTATTCCTCTGTCTCCTCAATGAGCGCCTGCACCACTGCCTGGAAATCCCCCTCTGAAGAGAGAAGCGGCTTCCCCACTGCAGCAGCCTCAAAAAAGCGGGAATACTCCGCCACTTTATCTGCAAGGGCCGTATACTCAAAACCGTCCATCATGTGGGTGGGCTGAACAATCAGACGCTTCACCCCATTGTCAGCCGCCCTCCTCAGGGCCTCCTCCAGACTGTCGATCACAATCTGATCCCTGGTTTTTACCCGGTTAATAATCATCCGGCTGGTGAAGCCTCTTCTGACTGAATACTCTGGAAAGGCTTGTTCCAGATCCTCCTCAATCGCTCCGATTGTCCGGCAGCGGGTATCCTGATAGCTGGTTCCGAAGCTGGCTGCCAGAAGCTCCCACGCTCCGATTCCATCCTGATTTCTCGTATTTTCCAAAAAAGCGTCCTCCGTTTCATTCTGTTTCTTATTATGTGTACAGCTAATAGTAGCATCGAATCAGAGGATTGACAATCTTTTCTTTTATTCAGAAGCCAGGGCGATCCCTGACATGGCAAACAGCAGGCGTCCCAGAGCATATTTCTGAAGCTTCATATATTCCTGTCCTGACACCGTTCCGCCAAAATTTAATACTTCCATTTCTCCTCCTGCCCCGTTAATATAAATACCGGAAGAAGTAAACTGATTTTTAAAATAAAACTTTCTTCTGTCCAGCCGCTGATTTATATTTTCAGCAGGCACATCGGGACGCTCAATTAAAAGCACTACCTTTTTTTCGGCAAACCGGCTGCACAGTTCCTGCAGCAGCCGGCTTCCTGTCCCTTTGCTTCTTATCTTATCTGACACAGCCAGATAGTCCACCATAACCATGTCCTCATAGGGAACAGCGGCCAGAAATCCCAGAAGCAGTTCGCCTTCCACGGCAGCCAGCATCTGAACCTTTCCTGTTTTCACTGAGTGCTTCAGCATAAAAAAGGGCTTTCTCTCACACTTTGGAAATGCCTCGCAATAAATATCCTTCACCTGTTTCCAGTCTGTCTTCTGAAACTGTTTTTCATTAATAAATTTCATATTTTTTCTCCTTGTATTGTATCCTTGTCATTTCTGCCCTATAATAATATGTACAGTAACTGTACAGTCAAGGAGAATCTGAATATGAAACCTTTTAATGTGGAGCAAGGATCCGGCAAACCGGATATGCCAAAATCTCTCTACTCCTCCGGCGAATTCGCACGCCTGAACGGAGTCAACAAGAGAACCCTTCACTATTACCATGAAATCGGGTTGTTCCATCCTGCTGTCATCGGAGAAAACGGATATCACTACTATACCTGTTTCCAGTCCGTTGAACTGGAACTGATTCGTATGCTTGGAAAGCTGGGAGTGCCGCTTGAAACTATTAAATCCTATCGTGAGCATCCTTCTCATACTTCCTTTTCGCAAATTGCCATGCATCAGAAGCAGCTCATCGATCACTCCATGGAACAGCTCATGGCCGCCAGAGCTTTTCTCCAGAAAAAATCCGACAAACTGGAGCTGGGAATGAAAGCCCGCCACGGTTCTGTGGAACTGGTCTCACTCCCTGCCCAGCCTATCCTGCTGTCAAGCCCTATCTCTGGCCGGTATGACGAAAAGGACTTCTCCACAGCAGCAGAATTTTCTCTCCGCCTTCGCAGCATCTTTGGCCTGTTTGACAGCTTTGGAAGCCGTATGTGCCTGGAATCAGGAAAGGGAGAACACTGCTTCTTCGCCTATGGCAGTGAAAACAGCTCAGAACAGGATGAAATCCGCCCGGCAGGAACCTATATCCGGGCTTTCTGTATTGGAACCTGGGATAAGCTGGAGGAGGTCTATGAAACCATTCATGACTTCGCCAAATCAAGACAGTTAAAGCTCTCTCCGTATTCCTATGAAGAGGGATTAAATGAAATGGCTCTTGAAAAAGCAGAAGACTACATTACCATGATTACGATTGGATGTGAAGGATAAAAAGATATCTGAAAACGACTTCCGAAATCGCCAAAAAGCCCCCTATGCCAAAGCATAGGGGGCTTTCCTCATTTCAAGTCTCATCTGCCTTACAGAGGACTGGACCTTATTTCATCTTATTTGTTGTTCAGAGCTGCCTGTGCTGCTGCCAGTCTTGCGATCGGCACACGGAATGGTGAGCAGGACACATAGTCCAGACCAATCTTGTGGCAGAACTCTACGGAAGACGGATCTCCGCCGTGCTCGCCGCAGATACCTACGTGGAGCTCCGGACGAACCGGCTTACCTAACTTAATAGCCATCTCCATGAGCTTGCCTACGCCGTCCTGATCCAGCTTAGCGAATGGATCGTTCTCGAAGATCTTAGCGTCGTAGTAAGCGTTTAAGAACTTGCCAGCGTCGTCACGGGAGAAGCCGTATGTCATCTGTGTCAGGTCGTTTGTACCGAAGCAGAAGAACTCAGCCTCTTTTGCGATCTCGTCAGCTGTTACGCATGCTCTCGGGATCTCGATCATAGTACCAACCTCGTACTTCAGATCAACGCCTGCTGCTGCGATCTCAGCGTCTGCAGTCTCAACTACTGCCTTCTTAACGTACTTTAACTCTTTTACGTCGCCTACAAGCGGAATCATGATCTCCGGCTTAACGATCCAGTCAGCGTGTGCCTTCTGTACGTTGATAGCTGCGCGGATAACAGCCTTTGTCTGCATCTTTGCAATCTCCGGATATGTCACTGCCAGACGGCATCCGCGGTGGCCCATCATTGGGTTGAACTCATGTAAGGAGTCGATGATTGTCTTAATCTGCTCAACTGTCTTGCCCTGAGCGTCAGCCAGCTTCTTGATGTCCTCTTCCTCTGTAGGAACGAACTCATGTAACGGCGGATCCAGGAAACGGATTGTAACTGGGTTGCCCTCAAGAGCCTCGTATAACTTCTCGAAGTCTCCCTGCTGTACTGGAAGGATCTTCTCGAGAGCTGCCTCTCTCTCCTCTACTGTATCAGAGCAGATCATCTCGCGGAATGCGTCGATTCTGTCGCCCTCGAAGAACATATGCTCTGTACGGCACAGACCGATACCCTCAGCGCCTAACTCGCGGGCCTTCTTAGCGTCAGCTGGTGTATCAGCGTTTGTACGTACCTTTAATCTTCTGTACTTGTCAGCCCAAGCCATGATTCTTCCGAACTCGCCAACGATGGAAGCGTCTACAGTCGGGATAACGCCGTCGTAGATCTTACCTGTGGAACCGTCGATGGATAACCAGTCTCCCTCATGGTACTCCTTGCCAGCCAGAACGAACTTCTTGTTAGCCTCGTCCATAGCGATCTCGGAGCAGCCGGATACGCAGCATGTTCCCATACCACGTGCAACTACTGCTGCGTGGGATGTCATACCGCCGCGGACTGTTAAGATACCCTGAGCAGCCTTCATACCCTCGATATCCTCTGGGGATGTCTCAAGACGAACCAGAACTACCTTCTCGCCTTTTAATGCCCACTCCTTAGCGTCCTCTGCTGTGAAGACGATCTTACCGCATGCAGCGCCTGGAGATGCAGCTAATGCCTGAGCAACCGGAGCAGCCTCCTTTAATGCCTTAGCGTCGAACTGTGGGTGAAGCAGTGTATCCAGGTTTCTCGGGTCGATCATAGTAACAGCCTTCTCCTCTGTGATCATGCCCTCGTCTACTAAATCGCAGGCAATCTTTAAGGCAGCCTTAGCTGTTCTCTTACCGTTACGTGTCTGGAGCATATAGAGCTTCTTATCCTCGATAGTAAACTCCATATCCTGCATATCTCTGTAGTGATTCTCAAGAGTATGGCAGATGCCTACGAACTGCTCGTAAACCTCCGGCATAACCTCCTTTAACTGGTCGATCTTCTGAGGTGTACGAACGCCTGCAACTACGTCCTCGCCCTGAGCGTTCATTAAGAACTCGCCCATCAGGTGCTTCTCGCCTGTAGCTGGGTCACGTGTGAAGGCAACGCCTGTACCGGAAGTCTCGCCCATGTTTCCGAATGCCATCATCTGTACGTTTACAGCAGTACCCCAGGAGTATGGGATATCGTTGTCACGACGGTATACGTTGGCACGTGGGTTGTCCCAGGAACGGAATACGGCCTTGATAGCCTCCATTAACTGAGTCTTCGGATCTGTTGGGAAGTCCTCGCCGATCTTCTCTTTGTACTCAGCCTTGAACTGGTCAGCCAGCTCCTTTAAGTCCTCAGCAGTAAGCTCTACGTCCTGTGTAACGCCCTTCTCAGTTTTCATCTTATCGATTAATTCCTCGAAGTACTTCTTACCTACTTCCATAACTACGTCGGAGAACATCTGGATGAATCTTCTGTAGCAGTCCCAAGCCCAACGCGGATTGCCGGACTTCTTAGCAAGAACCTCTACTACTTCCTCGTTTAAACCGAGGTTTAAGATTGTATCCATCATACCTGGCATGGAAGCTCTGGCACCGGAACGAACGGAAACGAGAAGCGGGTTCTCCTTGTCGCCGAACTTCTTTCCTGTGATCTCCTCCATCTTGGAGATGTGATCCATGATCTGAGCCATGATCTCATCGTTGATCTTTCTTCCGTCCTCGTAGTACTGTGTGCAGGCCTCTGTAGTGATTGTAAAGCCCTGCGGAACCGGAAGGCCTAACTTTGTCATCTCAGCCAGGTTAGCACCCTTACCGCCTAACAGGTTTCTCATGGTTGCATCGCCTTCGCTGAACAAATAAACCCACTTGTTTGCCATAAGTTGTTTTCCTCCTATTGTTTTGCGGGAATCCCCGCTGATTGTAAAACGGACTGTAACCGCGACGGACAGGGCCTGCGGGCATATTCCCGGCATTCCCGCCGTCTTTCGTGAATATTATAACATAATCTTGTAACTAGTAAAGGGGGTTTCTGCAAATCTTTCCAATTTATGCGGTTTTTCTTCCCCTTTTCAGCATAAGGAACGCGCACAGAAGCGTCGCGCACTCCGTAACCGTCATAGCCGCCCAGATTCCGTTTACTCCGAAGACCATGGGGAGCAGGAATACGAAAACGGCGTTCAGCACGATTCCCCGCAGCATACAGATGGTCATGGCGAAGCCGGGCTTTAACACAGACTGGAAGTAGGTGGCGAACAGAACGTTGGATCCCGCCGCCAGGAAGGACAGGAAATAAATGCGGACTGCCGTAACTCCCATGGCCATAATCTCCTCTGTCGGCTCCACAAAGGCGTATACTAACATTTCAGGGCAGAAAAGGCCGATGGCGGTAAACAGAACTCCGGCCGCCGCCGCTGTCTTTAAGGCCATCCTCCTGGTATCCTCCACCCTGGAATGCTTTCCGGCGCCGAAGTTCATCGCCATCACAGGCTGGGCCGCCTGGGAAATTCCATTAAAAATGGAGGACGCGATCAGGGCGCTGTTGGACACAATTCCATACACTACCACGCCTAAATCTCCCACATAGCTTAACAGCTGCCTGTTAAACAGAAAAACCACGATTCCGCTTGTCATTTCCACTAAAAAGCTGGAAGCCCCGTTGACTGCCGCCACTCTCATTTCCCGGAAGCCGAAGCGTCTGGCAAGTCTCAGGGTGTTGGCTGGGGAGACAAAGTGCGTCAGCAGAATGACTACCGTAATCAGGGATCCGATCACCGTAGCCGCAGCGGCTCCCGCCATGCCCAGATCCAGAGGAAAAATAAACACGTAATCTAAAATCACATTGGACACACCGCCTGTAATTACCGCGGCCATAGCTCTCTTCGGCTCGCTGTCGTTGCGGACAAAGGCCTGGAAAAACGAGGAGCAGACAAAGATCGGCGCCCCTGCAATCAGAATTTTCCCGTACTGGCGTACAAACAGGTCCATGCTCTCATTGCGCCCGAGAAATTTTGTCACAGGATCAAAAAAGAACAGAAAGCCCGCTCCGTAAATAATTCCCACAGAAAGCGCCAGAAACAGCGCCGCCGTAAAGTATCTGCGGCACATCGCCTCCTCTTTCCTTCCTCTGGAAATAGAGAACAGAACGCTTCCCCCCACTCCGAACATCATGCCCGTTCCGAAAAACAGGCTGAACACAGGCAGAAGCAGATTCAGGGCGGCGATTCCCACCGGTCCCACGCCCCGGCCGATCATCATCGTGTCGGCCAAAATATAAATAGAGGTTACAAGCGTAGCGCTGATAGACGGAAACAGATATTTCCTGTACAGCGCCTTAATTGGCCCCTCCAGCAGATTCCCAGTATTCTGTCCCATAGCTCAAGTCATCCTTTCGTTCTTTCACATCATTTTAGAATCTTTTTCATTGTATCTTTGGCCCTTTTCTGACAGGTCTAGGCCATTCCCTCTATTCTATCTCAAAACCCCTGTTCTGTCACCTGCTTCTTTCCCAATTTGCTCTTGACAACTCTTCTAAAAGAGGTACAATATGTGACAGGAAAAATAGTTCTTTTTAGAACTTTTTGAGTTTACGTATGTCTGCCGCTTTCCGCCTTGGAAAGCCGGCAGTGAAGAGAGGGGGAGCTTCGATGAACAGCCGCACGGAATTGCTGTTTGGAATCCGCAGAATTGTCAAATTTTATGAGCTGCTGCTGAAGCCTGTCTGCCTTCAGTATGGCCTGTCCCATATGGAGGCTGAAATTCTGGCGTTTCTGCACAACAATCCCGGCAGAGACACTGCCAGCGACATTGTGGAGCTGCGCATGTTTAAGAAGGGCAATGTCTCCCAGGCCGCGGACAGTCTCATTGAGCGGGGCTTTCTCACCAGAGAGCGCGATCTGGGCGACCGGAGAAAAAGCCACCTCCATCTGACGGAGGCGTCCCAGGAAATTCTCAGAGAAATTGAACGGGCCCGCCTGAGCTTTCAGGCCCAGCTGTTCTCCGGCTTTTCCGAGGATGAATACCAGCTCTTTCAGTCCCTCAATTCCAGAATTTTTGAAAACGCCCTGACGGGGCTTGAGAATAAGGGCGGGCATACTAAACACAAATCCAGGATTCAAAGTTCAAATTCAAAGGAGTGAACCGTACATGAAAGAAAATAAGGATTTTCTAGGAACAGAGCCTGTTGGAAAGCTGCTCCGCAGCCTGGCCCTCCCCACTGTGGCCGCTCAGCTTATCAACATGCTCTACAACATTGTAGACCGTATTTATATCGGCCATATTCCAGGAGACGGCCCCATGGCTCTGACCGGAGTCGGAGTCTGTATGCCGATTATTATGATTGTATCTGCCTTCGCAGCCCTTGTAAGTACCGGTGGCGCTCCCAGAGCCTCCATTTCCATGGGCCGGGGCGATCAGAAATCGGCGGAAAATATACTGGGAAACTGTTTTTGCCTGCAGCTTCTCGTATCAGCTGTGCTGACTGCTGTTCTTCTCATCTGGAACCGTGATTTCCTCATGGCCTTCGGAGCCAGTGAAAACACGATCAGCTACGCCGTCAGCTACATGAATATCTACGCTGTGGGAACGATATTTGTCCAGCTCACTTTAGGCATGAACGCTTTCATTACCGCCCAGGGCTTTGCCAAGATTGGCATGCTGTCTGTTCTCATTGGAGCAGTCCTGAACATTGTGCTGGATCCAATTTTCATTTTTGGTCTGGGAATGGGCGTCCGGGGAGCGGCTGCAGCTACCGTACTGTCTCAGGCAGTCTCCTGTATCTGGGTGCTGTCCTTCCTGATGGGAAAAAAAACGTTTCTCCGTATCCGGGCCAAATATATGCGCCTGAACCCGAAGGTATTTCTGCCCTGCATCGCCCTGGGACTGGCTACCTTCATCATGCAGTCCAGCGAAAGCGTCATCTCCGTCTGCTTTAACTCTTCCCTGTTAAACTACGGCGGCGACATCGCAGTAGGAGCCATGACCATTCTCACCAGCGTCATGCAGTTCGCCATGCTGCCCCTCCAGGGCCTGGGCCAAGGAGCCCAGCCTATTATCAGCTACAACTACGGCGCCGGCAATAAGAGCCGGGTAAAGAAAGCCTACTTCCTGCTTTTAAAGAGCAGCCTGTTTTATTCCTGCCTCCTGTGGGGAGGAATCATTCTGTTCCCCACAGGATTTGCCAGCATCTTTACCTCTGACCCGCAGCTGGTAGAATTTTCTGCCATGGCTCTGCGCATTTACATGGCGGTTATGTTCATCTTTGGCATCCAGATGGCCTGCCAGATGACGTTTACCTCCATCGGAAACGCCAAGGCGTCCATCTCCGTTGCGGTTGTGAGAAAATTTGTGCTCCTCCTGCCGCTCATCTATCTGCTGCCCCGGATTCTGCCTATGGATCAGACCAAAGCTGTCTACCTGTCGGAGCCTATCGCAGATACCTTAGCCGTAACCTTTACGGTGATTCTCTTTACGTTCCAGTTCCGCAAGGCGCTCCGGGCGCTGGATCAAAAGGCAGAGGCCGCTGGAGGAAGATAAGCAGTTTCCAATTGCCCATGTTTTAAAATGAAGATGTAAAAAACCGCTCTGGCCGGACGATCATGTCCAGCCGGAGCGGTTTTTATTTCCTGTTATTTTGTTCCAATTTTTCAGATTTCCAGATTTCTTACTTTCAATTTTTCAAGCTTCATATCGTCAGCGACAGAAAACGGAAATCCAGCTTTCCCCTGTCATTTCTGCGGCCGCCTCGTCTTCAGTCTCTCCTGAATCCTTTTCTATCTTACACCTTTTTTGTAAAATCTGCAGCCGCCCTTGTGTAAAAACCGGGAAAAATCTTCAAAAACAACACTTCAAACCCTTCTTATTTTTAGAAGCGGAATTTGTCCTCCAGGTAGCTCTTAAGCTCTGTAATCGGCACTCTCACCTGCTCCATGGTATCGCGGTCGCGGACAGTAACAGCGCTGTCTGTCTCAGAGTCAAAGTCGTAGGTTACGCAGAATGGAGTTCCGATCTCATCCTGTCTTCTGTATCTCTTTCCGATATTTCCTCTGTCGTCAAACTCGCAGTTATAGTACTTGGAAAGCTCTGCGTAAACCTTCTCTGCACCCTCGTTTAACTTCTTGGACAGAGGAAGCACGCCTACCTTCACAGGAGCGATGGCAGGATGGAAATGAAGAACGGTTCTCACGTCTCCCTCTCCAATCTCCTCCTCGTCGTATGCGGAGCAGAGGAATGCCAGAGTCACGCGGTCAGCGCCCAGTGACGGCTCGATTACGTACGGGATATATTTCTCCTTCTTCTCGTCGTCAAAGTAAGTCATATCCTGTCCGGATACGTTCTGGTGCTGAGTCAGATCGTAATCGGTTCTGTCTGCAATTCCCCAAAGCTCGCCCCAGCCGAATGGGAAGAGGAATTCCAGGTCTGTGGTGGCCTTGCTGTAGAAGCACAGTTCCTCCGGAGAGTGGTCGCGGGCACGCATCTCATCCGGCTTGATACCCAGATTCTGCAGCCAGTCGATGCAGTACTGCTTCCAGTATGCAAACCACTCTAAATCAGTGCCAGGCTCGCAGAAGAACTCTAACTCCATCTGCTCAAACTCTCTGGTACGGAAGGTGAAGTTTCCAGGCGTAATCTCATTACGGAAGGATTTTCCAATCTGGCCGATTCCAAATGGAATCTTCTTTCTGGATGTTCTCTGAACATTCTTGAAATTCACGAAAATACCCTGAGCTGTCTCAGGTCTTAAATATACCGTATTCTTGGCATCCTCTGTTACGCCCTGGAACGTCTTGAACATCAGGTTGAACTGGCGGATGTCAGTGAAATCATGCTTTCCGCAGCTTGGACAGCAGATATTGTGATCGTCGATATATTTCTTCATCTCCTCCTGAGACCATCCGTCTACAGAGCCTTCCATCTCAATATTGTTCTCCGCCATGTAGTCCTCGATCAGCTTATCTGCGCGGAATCTCTCCTTACAGGACTTGCAGTCCATTAACGGATCGGAGAATCCGCCTAAATGACCGGACGCCACCCATGTCTGGGAGTTCATTAAGATAGCGCAGTCTACGCCTACGTTGTAGGGGCTTTCCTGTACAAACTTCTGCCACCAGGCCTTCTTTACGTTATTTTTAAGCTCAACGCCCAGATTGCCGTAATCCCATGTATTGGCAAGGCCTCCGTAAATCTCGGAGCCTGGGTATACAAAGCCTCTGGACTTCGCTAACGCTACAATTTTTTCCATCGTCTTTTCCATAACTAAACCTCCTGCTTATCGCTTATTTTTCTTTAAACACGACAACTGACGTTTCCCCGTCCGGCAGCTTCACAGACGTACTGTCAAGAATCTGCGCGCCTGCGCTCACATAGAGAAGCTCTCCCTCTGTTTCCAGGACGCCTCCTCCCTGAACCGACACGGCCGCCGCCCGTTTCTCTTTGGCAGCGTCCAGCCCGGAAGCCTGGGAACCGTCGGCCTTTATAAACTCTCCGGAAAGCCATCCGGCTGTTCCGGCCTCTGCCGCGCTCTTTACTTCAATATTCGAAAATGTGTTGCTGTTATCCTCATTTTCATCGCTCTGCCTGAAGGAAACCAGTGCGTCGGCATCCCTGTACTCAAACACTGCCGTCATAACGCCTTGATCTGCTGTGCAGGACGCAAGGGTTACAGGGCCTTCCTCCCCGTCTCCTCCCCTTTTCTCATTAAAACGGCTGACTGCCCCCTCTAAAAACTCCTTCAGCTCTGACTCCTCAAAGTCCTCCTCTGACTCAAGCACCAGCGCGCTTCTAAGCGTCCCGTCTCCGGAGACATAGACGCAGCTCTGTTCCGGGGAAAACGCGCTTTTCCCGCCGCTGCAGCCTGTCAGCAGAGCTCCTGCAGCCGCTGCCGCAAGTATCAGCCTGGCTTTTCTCATCATCTGCCCTCCTGAATCGTTTGCAGAGTCCAGTTTCCCTGATATCTGCAATATTGTTCTAGTATACCTGTTTTGTGCATTCTTTTCAATATATGGAAGAAAAGAAATTGCCATATGCGGATCATTTTCCTTTTATGTAACCACCTTAAGAATCTCCAATGAGCGGAATTCCCGATCCACATATCTGCGCTTATTGTCTTCCACGCACCGGGAAAACTCCTCAAACACCGGCTCTGTCAAAAGGAATGTATAGAGTTTTTCAATGGGGGTGGAAATCACGAACTGCCAGGCGTAGGCGGCTGAATCGCTGACTGCCCGCTCCGGAAGCTCCCGGTATTCGCCCTCGATCGTCATCAGACGAAGCTCAAAAATGCGGCGCACCAGCTTATTGGGAATGCCGGGTTTTAAGAGGGCGCGGTAGGACTGGTAGAGCAGGCGTATGTTCTCCGATTCATCCACATTTTCCCTTCCATAATACCCGGCAAACTCAGCGAAATAGGAAGCGTAGCAGGCGCACTCCATATCCTTTGACAGCTCCTCGAAGTAATTTTCCACCTCTGCGCCGTAGAGATTGTAGGCATCCCGCCCCTCGCTCATGGTAAATACGCCGAATACAAACGGGCGGGAGGGAGCTCTGAGCTGGCTGGAGGCCCGCTTGGCCCCTCTGGCAAAGCAGGTGATCTTTCCCCGTTCCTTTGTGAGAATCACCAGACGTTTATCATAATCCCCCACCGGGGATGCGCTGATCACCATTCCGGTGGCTGAAATCAGCTCCCGCACGGTTTTCACCCTGCCTTTCCTTTAAATATCCTTGGGATTATACCCATAATTTTTCATGTAGAGATCACTGTCTCTCCACTCTCTGCGCACCTTTACCCACAGCTTCAGATTCACCTGGGTGTCCATCAGATTTCCGATCTCCATTCTGGCGGAGGTGCCGATCTTTTTCAGCATGCTGCCGCCCTTTCCGATAATGATTCCTTTGTGGGAGTCGCGCTCGCAGACAATGGTGGCCTCGATGTCAATCATGCCGTTTTTCCGCTCCGTCATCCGCTCGATGGTAACGGCGATTCCATGGGGAATCTCGTCGTCCAGCATCCGGAGGGCCTTTTCCCGGATCAGCTCTGCCGCAATCTGGCGCATGGGCTGATCTGTCACCGTATCCTCGTCGTAAAACTGGGGACCGTAAGGCAGATATTTAAAGATGCTGTCCTTCACATCCTCCACATTTATCTCCTTTAAGGCAGACACAGGGATAATCTCAGAGAAACTGCAGATATCCTTGTAAGCCGCGATAAAGGTGAGAATATCCTCTTTATTTTTAACGGTGTCGATTTTATTGATCACCAGAAGCACCGGCGTCTTGACCTTTTTCAGCTGCTCTGCAATGTGGCGCTCTCCTGCTCCGATGAAGGTGGTAGGCTCCACCAGCCAGAGAATCACGTCCACCTCCTGTAAGGTGTGCTCCGCCACGCTGACCATGTATTCGCCCAGCTTGTTCTTCGCCTTGTGAATACCGGGAGTGTCCAGGAAAATGATCTGTCCTCTCTCGTCTGTATAAACCGTCTGAATCCTGTTTCTTGTGGTCTGCGGCTTGTCTGAGGTGATGGCGATTTTCTGGCCGATCAGATGGTTCATCAGGGTAGATTTTCCCACATTTGGCCGTCCAATCAGTGTCACAAAGCCTGATTTAAAATTCTGCTCCATATTATTTTCTCCTTTGTACGATTAATTAAATAAATTCTTCACCTCGCCGAACAGTTCCTGATTTTCCCGGATCTTTTCTGCGTTTCCAATGACGCAGAAGCTTCCCGTGCTTAAAATTTCCCGAATCACAGGAGCCAGCGCCCGGATATCCTCCTTCGTCGCCTTTAAAATCTCCTCCCGCTCTTTCTTAATCATCTCGTCTGTCAGATGGGAGAAGTAGGCTGCGTCCGCTTTGCTGCCCTTATAGGGAGCTAACAGCGGCACGTCCAGATCGCTGATGGTTCCAATGACATATTTTGTCATGTCTCTCTCGTCTGCGTCGAATTCCTCCAGGTATTTCACCACGTTTTCAAATACCTGGTTCGTCTCTTTCAGGTTCGGATCCCGGTAGGACACAAAGTAGCCCTCGCCTGTCCGTCCGGCTCCGTTCATCACGCCGTAAGCGCCTCCCTTGACTCTGACGTTCAACCACAGATAATCGTAGCCTAAAATCACCTTCAGCGTCCGGAGCGCGCCTGTATAGGGAAGGCCGCTTTCCGCAAAACTTCCGCATCTGGCCACATAGTTAACCTGGGAGGAGGTCATAAAGCCCTCGTTCTTATTTTCCTTATCACAGGTAAAAGTATACCGTTCTCCGCCTGTTTCAGGAAGAATACCTGTCAGAAGCTTCAGGCTCTGCTTCATTTCCCCGTATCCTTTTTCATCTGCCGTAAAGCTGACTGTCAGATTGTCAGTTGTAAACAGACGTTTCGCCGTCTCTTTCAGCTTTTCTATGAGGGTTTTCTTTCTCTCCTCAAAGTTTTTCGCCAGATCCTCTAAGAACTGATAGAAGGCAATTCCGCCTGTCACATCGCCGTAGGCAGAGGAAGGAGAGAAATAGGAAGTCGCCCTGGCCACAGCTGCAGAATGACCGGCTGAATTTAACCGCATCTGCGCTCTGGACTTGGTTTCATTGATAATCTCAAGAAGCCTCTTCTCATCATCCAGCACAGAGGAGGTAAGAATCTCTCCCAAAATGGAAAATCCAAAATCCAGCTTTTCATAGAGCACTCTGGCCGTACCGGCAAACATGCCTGTAAACTGATCCGGATCCTCAAGAGACGGATAGGAGACAATGCTGAAGTTCACGCCGCCGCTGTTTAAATTGATCTCGTCGGCCAGCTCCCCGTAGCTGTAATGCTTTGTGCTGACAGCTCCCAGAACGGCCTTTAACAGTCCTGCGTAAACCATATCCTCCTGGGGAATTCTGTCTGTGTTAAACAGCACCTTCACATAGCCGATGCCTGAGGTAAAAATATTGTGAAACAGAACCTTGACTCCCTCTTCCTCACGCTCCTCTAAAATCAGCTTTTCCGGCTCCGGATTAATATCCTCTCTGCGAAGCAGAGGAATCTTCTCCAGATCCTCTTTTGGAGAAGAGGCGTCCTGGTATTCCTTCAATTCCTTCGTAGCCTGGGCCAGAGCAATTCTCTGCTCCTGCGTCAGAGTCTCTCTGTAGGCGGCCAGCTTCTCCTCCAGCTTTTTATCCTCCTCGGCCGTCATGTTTTTCTTCGGGCTTACTAAAATTACAGCAGTGGAAGGATTGTCAAGCAGCCAGGTCCGGATCAGATCCTCAAAGTATCCCTCCTCTATGCTCTTCTTCAAGAAAGCGAAGGCCTCCTCATACTCCAGATAAAGAAGCGGATCTCCCTCGTAAAGCCAGCTGTCCAGGCACTGAAGACCGTACATCAGTCCCTTGGGGAAGGATCCGAAGTCAGCCTCCCTGCTGCGGAATTCATAGTAATTGATGGCAGCTAAAAGGCTCTTCTTATTCAAGCCCTGATCTGCCAGCCTGCGCAGGGTTCCCTGCACCACTGCCAGAAACTCTCCCTTCTGCTCCCGGTTGGCGTCCTTGGCGATCACAGAGAAATAGGGCTGCAGAATTCCATTCTCATAGCCGCCCAGAATATCCTGTCCGATACCTGCATTCAGTAGCTCCGTCTTGAGAGGCGCTCCCGGCGCGTCAATCAGCACGTACTCCAGTACCTGGAACGCCAGATAGTGGATCGGGTTTAACGGCTCGCCCACCACGCTGCTGACAGACAGATAGGTGGAATTTTCCTCTGACTCCGACTCTGTGATGGGGTAGAAAATCTCCCTCTCCCTGGGCGCATCAAATGCCTTCTGGCTTCGGATTCTGGAATCCGCCTCCAGCCTGTCATACCTGGACAGATATTCCCGATCCAGCCAGTCCAGCTTCTCCGCCATATCCATGTCACCGTACAGATAGATGTAGCTGTTAGACGGATGGTAATAGGTTTTGTGGAAATTCAGGAAATCCTCGTAGGACAGCTCCGGAATCACAGCCGGATCGCCGCCGGATTCACAGCTGTAGCAGGTATCTGGGTAGAGGACGTTTCTGGTATAGCGGTCCAAAACGCTCTCGGGAGAGGAAAACGCTCCCTTCATCTCATTGTAAACCACGCCGTTTAAGGTAACGGGGCTGTCCTCTGACTCCATCTCATAGTGCCATCCCTCCTGGCGGAAAATCTTTTCCTCCTTGTAGATATTCGGGTGAAGCACCGCGTCCATGTAGACGTCCATCAGGTTCTGGAAATCCTTCTCATTGCAGCTGGCCACCGGATACACCGTTTTATCCGGGTAGGTCATGGCGTTTAAAAAGGTGTTTAAGGATCCCTTCACCAGTTCCACAAAGGGATCCTTCACCGGGAATTTTTCAGAGCCGCACAGCACGCTGTGCTCTAAAATGTGGGCGACTCCCGTACTGTCTGACGGCGGCGTGCGAAAGCCGATGCAGAATACCTTATTCTCATCGTCGTTGGAGAGAAGAAAAATCCTTGCTCCTGTTTTCTTATGCTCCAAAATATATCCCTTGGAATGGAGTTCCTCCACATACCGCTCCTCCTTCAGGAGGTAGGACTCCAGATCTGCGATTTGTCTCATATAATCTCCCTCTTCTTTCTCGAACTATATAGTGTAATAGTCTAAGACAGAATCGGCAGGGCTGGCGACAGGCTACGTTTTCTGCTCTGTTCGCGCATTTGTTATCCGCCATCCGCGAAAACTCGCCTTCGGCTCAGACACCTCGCTCAGTGGCGGAAATTAGCGCGAACCTCGCTACGAAAGCCTCGCCATCATCTCCACCCCTATCCATTCTGTCTTGGGGCTTTTTAATACTTATATATTTCCCATAAATTTGTCTTTTAATATGGCAAAGCATTCCCGGATCCACAGGTTTGGCGCCAGCCCGATATCTGTGGGCGCGGCTATGCCGTACACATTTTTCACTCCCTGCTTTCTGGCGATGGCCTTGGCCCTGAACAGATGAAAATCGCTGGTCAGAATTCCAATGTGGATAGAATCCAGATCGTCTCCCGGCGAGTAGGCGTTCTGGGCCACGTCTCCGAAAATCTGCCGGAACACGCTGTCCTTCCAGTTTTCCTGTTTGCGGATGGCCTCCAGGCTGTACTGGATATTTTCCACTGTGTTTGTGGATCGCATCTCCAAAAGCAGCTGGTTTTCCGGCACTCCGTTAAAACGCAGATATTCATACATGGCCTGGGCTTCCGAAATCTCCTCGTCCTCCCCTTTTCCTCCGGAGAGCACCAGAAAGGTATTGGGATTTCTCTCCGCATACTCGATGGCCTGATCCAGCCGCTTCTTCAGCGTGCGGCTGGGCTCCCTTCCCTCCACCTTGGCACCCAGGACAATCACATAGTCCATACTGTTCTTTGTGGCCGTCAGAATTCCCGTTCCTATGAGAGCGGCAGCTGTCAGGAGGACAGCCAGAACCGCCCCCGCCGCCGTCACGGCCGCTACGGCCGCCCAGACAGGAATCTGTTCTCTGTGTCCCGCATAATAGCGGCGTCCCACTGCAAACAGTCCAAGAACAGCGGCGCAGAGCGGCCAGAACAGGGAAAATGAAAAGGAAAATCCCGTGAACGCCACAAGTGCTCCATAGTAGAGCAGGCACAGCCCTGCCGCCGCCTCCAGTATCCAGTTCATCGTCGTTCCTCCTTCCTGCTGAGCTAAAAGGGGGTGCAAAATCAGCATCTCTGCCCTTTCGCATCCCCCATTTCAGTCGAAGAGCCCTGCAGACTGCCTAGCACACAGACTGCTCTGCCTCTTTCTCTTCATTCTGTTCGCTTCTTCTTAAAATATCATAGGCCTCTGGCGTTTCAGACAGTCTCACCCTAAGAATCTGTTTCGGATGGGGAGCGCTCTCCATCTGCTCTCCCTCTTCATTTCGGATCTCCTCCACTGTGACGGCCAGATTTCTGCCGTCCGGCTTCATGATCTCAATGGTCTCTCCCACTGTGAACTTGTTTTTCTGCTCCATCTGGAAGCTTCCGTCCTCAAACACAGTCTCCACTGTTCCGATATAGGTGTAATTCTTTACATAGGTATTGCTGTCATAAATCTGGGTTGTGGCATCCGGCTTGTGGAAATAAAAGCCCGTGGTAAACTCACGGTAGGTACACTTTCCAATCTCCGCCTTGTACCACTCCATATTGGCTCTGTACTTCTCCGGGCTCTCCAGATAGTCGTCAATGGCCTTCCGGTAGGTTCTGGCCACCGTGGCCACATAGAGAGCGGTCTTCATCCGGCCCTCGATCTTGAAGCTGTCAATTCCGGCCTCAATCATCTCCGGAATGTGTTCAATCATGCACAGATCCTTGGAATTGAAAATGTAGGTTCCCCTCTCATTCTCATAGACCGGCATATATTCGCCAGGTCTTGTCTCCTCCACCACAGAATACTTCCAGCGGCAGGGGTGGGTGCAGGCGCCCTGATTGGCGTCTCTTCCCACAAAATAATTGCTGAGAAGGCAGCGTCCGGAGTAGGAAATACACATGGCTCCGTGGATAAAGCTCTCAATCTCCATATCCTCGGGAATCCTGTCCCTGATCTCTTTAATCTCCTGTAAGGACAGCTCTCTGGCTGTCACCACCCGTTTCGCTCCCTGATTGTACCAGAACAGGAAGGTCCCGTAGTTCGTATTGTTGGCCTGGGTGCTCACATGAAGCTCCATATCCGGAAGAATCTTTCTGGCAATGGCGAATACGCCTGGATCTGAGATAATCAGTGCGTCGGGACGCACCTCTTTCATCTCCTCAAAATATTCCTCCACGCCGGGCAGATCCTCATTGTGGGCTAAAATATTGGCGGTCACATAGACCTTTACCCCTCTCTCGTGGGCAAAGGCGATTCCCTCCTTCATATCTTCCTTGGTAAAGTTTTTCGCTTTCGCCCGAAGTCCGAAGGCCTCGCCTCCGATGTAGACTGCGTCTGCGCCGTAAATGACAGCAGTTTTCAGCACGTCCAGACTTCCGGCTGGAATTAAAAGCTCCAGTTCTCTCATCCGTCTCTTCCTCTATTCTATGATTCTGCAGGATCCGTCTGTCGTCCTGCGGACTTCTTTACGCTGACCGTCACGCCGTCTCCAATGGGAAGCACGCTGGTTTCCAGCTCCTCCATGTGGGTCAGCGCGTAGAGATACTCCCTCATCCTGCTGTGGATAGTACGGTTTCTGCGCTCCACCGCGTACCGCGACTCGATCAAATCGCCGTCCTGCAGTACGTTGTCAGAAATCAGGACTCCTCCCTCCGGCATCAGCCGAAGCAGCATGGGCAGCCAGTGGAGGTACTGTCCCTTGGCCGCGTCCATGAAGATAAAATCCCAGGTTCCCGTAAGGCCCGCCAGGATCTCCTCCGCATCCCCCTCTAACAGGGTGATTCTGTCCTCCATGCCGGCCCTCCGGAAGTTCTCCCTGGCAATCGGCAGGCGCTTCTCATACTTTTCTATGGTGGTGAGATGGCAGCCAGCAGGCATCGCCCGGCCCATCAGAAGGGCGGAATAGCCCACCGCCGTTCCCACCTCCAGAATCGCCCTGGGCTGCTTTAAAGCCACCAGCGTTTTTAAGAGAGCTCCCGTCTCTTTTCTGATAATCGGGACAAAATCCCTTACCGCCTCCGCCTCAATCCTGTCTAAAAGCTCTCCATTTCCCCGATCCAGAGAATGGAGATAGGAAGTCAGTCTCTCGTTTACAATCATTCTTTCTCCTCTGTCTCCTCATCGGAAACTCCTGGACTGTCATCCAGCATCTGAAGCATGTCCATGGAGGTCTGAGCAGTGTTAAAGGTATAGGTTCCCGGGTGAATCTCGTACTCATAGAGGGAGGCTTCTATGGCAAACACGTACTCATTGGGAATCAGGCCCTGGGCCTTTAATAGTTTCCCTGTCTCCATGGCCGACATTCCCTTCTCCACTGTAACCTGCCTCGATACTCCCTCCCCCTGGGCCATGGGCGCAGGGGCAAAGATCTCATGGCCGAAGCTGTAGCCTCTTGCCACGCCCTCATACATGAGAATGCAGACAAGCGCTAACAGAATCAGCTTCAGGGAGATACTTATAATTCCTCCTGTCACCCGGTTAATTTCCCTCGTTCTACGGCTCATATCTCATTTCCTCGCAGTCTGTCCTTCGCTGCCTTATATCTCCTATACTTCCATAATAATCGGAAGAATCATCGGATTTCTCTTCATTCTCTTCCACAGGAAATCGCTTAAGCTGTCGCGGATAATGTTCTTAATCTTGCCCCAGTCGCTGACGTGGCGCTTTAAGCAGTCCTGAACCGCCGCGTCCACAATGGCCTGGGCCTCGTCCATCAGATCCTCGGACTCTCTCACATACACGAAGCCTCTGGACACAATATCCGGCCCTGCAAGCAGCTGATTGCTGTATTTTTCCAGAGTGAGAACCACCACAATAATACCGTTCTGAGCCAGGTTCTGGCGGTCTCTGAGGACAATATTGCCCACGTCTCCGATGCCCAGTCCGTCTACCAGAATGCCGCCGGACTGAACGTGGTCTACCGTCTTATAGCCCTCGTCTCCGATCTCGATCACATCTCCGGAGGACATGACAATCACGTTCTCCTTTGGAATTCCCATAGACTCTGCCAGCTTCTTCTGGGCCATCAGGTGGCGGTACTCGCCGTGAACAGGAATGGCGTATTTCGGGCGCACCAGAGAGTAGATAAGCTTAATCTCCTCCTGACAGGCGTGGCCGGAAACGTGGGTATCCTGGTTAATCACCTCGGCTCCCTTCATGGACAGCTCGTTGATTACTCTGGAAACTGCCTTCTCGTTGCCCGGAATCGGCGTGGAGCTTAAAATCACCACGTCTCCCGGCATAATAGACACCTTTCTGTGAAGGCTGGCCGCCATCCTGGAGAGAGCCGCCATGGACTCGCCCTGGCTTCCTGTGGTAATTAATACTGTATCCTCCGGCCTGTAGTTTTTCAGGTTTTCAATGTCAATCAGAGTGCCTTCCGGAATGTCAATATAGCCCAGCTCGCTGGCTGTTCCGATGACGTTCACCATGCTGCGGCCCTCGATCACTACCTTTCTGCCGTACTTGCAGGCAGAGCTGATAATCTGCTGCACACGGTCCACGTTGGAAGCGAAGGTTGCCACGATAATCCGGTTGTTCTGATGCTCTGAGAAAATAGCGTCAAAGGTCTTTCCTACCGTCCTCTCCGACATAGTAAAGCCGGGGCGGATGGCGTTGGTACTGTCGCACATCAGGGCCAGAACGCCCTTTTTTCCAAGCTCTGCAAACCGCTGCAGATCAGCCGGCTCGCCGAATACAGGAGTGTAGTCGATCTTGAAATCGCCGGTGTGGACAATGATGCCTGCCGGTGTGAAAATCGCCAGGGCAGAAGCGTCCACAATACTGTGGTTCGTCTTCACAAACTCTACCCTGAAGCAGCCCAGGTTAATGGACTGGCCGTGCTTTACCACCTTTCTCTTGATGGTGCGCAGCATGTTGTGCTCCTTCAGCTTGTGCTCAATCAGCCCGATGGTCAGCTTTGTGCCGTACACCGGCGCAGGCACGTCCTTCAGCACGTAGGGGAGGGCGCCGATGTGATCCTCATGTCCGTGGGTGATCACAAAGCCCTTGACCTTGTCAATGTTGTTCTTCAGATAGGTGACGTCCGGAATGACCAGGTCAATGCCCAGCATGTCGTCGCTGGGGAAGGCCAGTCCGCAGTCCACCACAATAATACTGTCCTCGTACTCAAAGGCCGTCATATTCATTCCGATCTGCTCCAGGCCTCCGAGCGGTATAATCTTTACCTTATTATTTTTTGTGTCCTTTTTCAAATAAATCGCACCTCCGATGTCTTATTCTATCTCAATCCCCATGTCGCCCATCAGCTCGTTAAAAATCCGGGAGAGGTAATCAAGCTCGCCGTCCTCCTCTACGAATTCATACACTGCCTCAGCGTCCTCTGGTTTTGATATATCCTTAAGAAGGTAGCATTCGCCGTCCCCCTCTTTAGAATCTGTTACTAAAAGGAAATTTTCCCCGTTTAACTTCGTCTCCTCGAGAACATAGAAATCAATCGGCTCTCCGTCCTCAGACTGAAGGGTAATCTTATTTTCCATTTCATCTATTTTATCAAACATATCGTTCATTTTCTGTCTCCTGTCTGTCTTTTTTAGTTATCTTCTAAACGCTTCGCGAATCCAGATATCCCTGCAGAATCAAAACGGCGGCGATCTTGTCCACCACTGCCTTTCTGTTCTCCCTGCGGACGCCGCTCTCCATAAGCACCCGCTCGGCGGCTATGGTCGTCAGACGCTCGTCCCAGAGAATCACCGGCTTTCCCGTCCGGCGTTCCAGCATGGCCTTAAATGCCTCTGTCTTCTCCGCCCTCTCTCCTGCCGTATTGTTCATGTTCTTAGGATATCCTAACACGATTTCCTCAATCTCATACTCTTTGATCAGCGCCTCGATTCTGGCACAGGTCTGGCGCAGCTTATTCTCATCCTTGCGGACAATTGTCTCTACTCCCTGGGCCGTTATCCCCAAGGGATCGCTGACTGCCACTCCTGTGGTTCTGGAACCGAAGTCAAGTCCCATTATTCTCATTTTACTGGCTCTCCATAAACCCTCCGTTTACAGGAACCGTGTGTGCTCCTGCAGACTGAGGGTATTTTCCCACTATAAAACAAGCTGGCGCAATGCCAACTCCCTGTTTCTGTATGTCCGATTCCGCTTTCGCATTCTCTTCCTGTGCGGCTTTCCGTATATTAGCTGAATATACCGCCAAAGCGGGGCAGAATCCCGGGAGATACTCCCTGCCGGTTCTGCTTCCCGCTTTTCCTGCCTTTATCTAAGCCGCGTCTCCACATAATTTTTCATCAGCTCTTCCAGAATTTCATCACGCTCTACCTTCATAATCAGGCTTCTGGCACTTTTGTGGCTGGTGATATAGGTGGGGTCTCCTGACATAATATACCCTACAATCTGGTTAATCGGGTTGTAGCCCTTCTCTGTCAGAGCAAAGTATACCTGCTCCAGAACCTGGCTCACCTCCAGCTTTGTATCATCCTGTACTGTTTTAAAAAACTGCGTATTCTTCATATCACCCATGATTATCTCTCACGTCCTTTTACTACTCTCATTTATTCTAACCCAAAATATCCCATTCGGCAAGAAAAATATTTCTTAAGACAACAGGCAGGCTCTATTCCTCTGCCAAAAACAGAATTTCGTCTGTCACCATTCTCTCAAGTTTTCCCCTGACCGTCACGTTTTTAAGGCCCTCCCGGTAGGGAACCACTGCCTTCACATACTGTCTCGTATGGCCGATCATGTAGTCGCGGCCTTCTGCAGACACACGCTCCTCCAAAAGCACCTCTTCCTCTTTTCCCAGGAAGGAACGGCGGTAAGCATCAGACAGCTCCGCCTCCAGATCCAGGAGAATATCGCTTCTCCTGTTCTTCTCCTGCTCCGGAACCTGGCCTTCCATGACAGCGGCCCTTGTCCCCTCTCTCCTGGAATATTTAAAAACGTGCATCTCGTAGAAATGAACCCGGCGCAGGAATTCCCTGGTCGTCTCAAACTCCTCCTCCGTCTCCTGCGGAAAGCCCACGATCACGTCTGTGGTAATGGCCGGATTTTCAAAATATTTCCTGAGAATTTCACACCGGTGGGCATAGTCCTCTGTGGTGTAGTGGCGGTTCATCCTCTTTAACGTCTCGTCGCATCCGCTCTGCAGGGACAGGTGGAAATGAGGGCAGAAACTCTTAAGACCAGCCAGCGTACCGGCGAACTCTTCTGTGATAATCCGGGGTTCCAGAGAGCCCAGGCGGATCCGCTCCACCCCGGGAACCTGATCCAGGCGCACAATCAGATCTAAAAGGCCGATGTTCTCCTCCTTAAAATCCACACCGTAGGAGCTTAAATGGATTCCCGTCAGGACGATCTCCTTATAGCCGGAGGCGGCAAGCTCCTCCACCTCTCTCACCACGTCCTCCATCTGCCTGCTTCTGACGCGGCCTCTGGTGTAGGGGATAATGCAGTAGCTGCAGAACTGGTTGCAGCCGTCCTGCACCTTGATAAAGGCCCTGGTGTGATCGGAGATTTTTCTGATGTGAAGAGGCTCGTATTCCCCTGTCTTTCCTATGTCAATAATATTCTCCACTCCCTGGTGCTCTGCAAAATACTGGTCTAAAATAGACACCAGATCCTGCTTTCTGTTGTTTCCGACTACAATGTCCACCGCCTCGTCCTTCAAAAGCTCCTCGCCTGCCGCCTGCACATAGCAGCCTGCGGCCACCACCACTGCCGATGGGTTCATCTTCTTTGCCCGGTGAAGCATCTGGCGGGATTTTTTATCAGCCACGTTGGTGACAGAGCAGGTGTTGATCACATACACGTCCGCTCCCTCTTTAAATGGAACAATCTCATATCCAGCGTCTTCCAGCATCTGCTGCATGGCCTCTGTCTCGTAAGCGTTTACCTTGCATCCTAAATTGTGAAGGGCAGCTTTTCTCATTTTCATGTTTCCTTTCTCTCAAGCTATGATCTATATTTCCTTTTTCTCGTTCGTTTTCCTGGGCTGACACACGTTCAGCAGTTCTCGTAATTTTACCATATCAGGAGGGGGAAAGTCCACTTGAAAATAAACTGCCGCTCTGCTTCCTCTTCTCCCACGCCTCTTTCATGAGATTCCCGTAAAGCTCTCCCTTCCAGTCCTCGTAATAGGGAACTTTTCCCCTCTCCTTTTCTGTCTCGTCCAGATCCAGCTCAAAGATCAGCAGGCGGCTTTCTCCCGCGCCGGAAAGCTCAATGGGAATTTCTTTCTCCGGGCTTCTCTGTCTTCCATCCGGGCCGTACACGCAGGAACCTCCGCAGCAGTTTTCATCCCTGTAATTGGCTCCCGCCGTAAAGGCCAGATTGCAGAGAGCGGCTGAAGCCAGATCGACCTCCCATCTGCGCTCTGCCGCAAAACTCCAGGCCGCAGGGCAGAAGATCAGTCTGGCCCCGTTCATGGATACGATTCTGGCCGGTTCAGGAAATTCCAAGTCATAGCACAGCACAGCGGCAGTCCGTCCGGCGCAGGTTTCAAACACTGGGAAATCCCGCCCTTCTGAAAACCTCTTTTTCTCGCTTTTCCACAGATTGACCTTTCTGATATTCTGGATGCAGCTTCCGTCCGCTCCCACTGCCAGACAGGAATTATAAATCATTTCCCCGTCCCGCTCCGGATATCCGAAAATCAGGGAAATTCCGTACTTTTTCGCCGTCGCAGCCATCTTTTCCCCCTGTTCCCCAGCAGTCAGCGCCGCAGCCAGAAGTTCCTCCCGTCTGATAAAATAGCCGCAGGCAGACAGCTCCGGAAGGCACAAAATTTTCGCTCCTGCCCTAACGGCTTCCCTGGCCATTTTGTCTGAAAGTTTCTCAAACAGTTCCTGGCTTCCGCTCCCGGTTCCAAACTCCCCGAGAGCAATTTTAATCCTTTTTTTCTCTTCCATTGCCTCTCCTGTCTCCTTCTTGCCGGCGCCTGCTTTCAGGCGATTTTGCCGTACGGCGGTATTACTCTTTTTTAAACAAAACTTTACACGTTTCTCCCTATCTCGTACTTGACTTTTTTCCGTTAAATTTGTAGTATAGAAACAGGACGGCGTAAGCGCATACTAACGCCAAAAAGCCAAATATAAAACAAAACGGCACGCACAGGCCGGAGGAGGTTTCTCATGAAAACAGTTCGCATTTCTCTTAATTCTATTGATAAAGTTAAATCCTTCGTAAACGATTTAGCCAAATTCGACGTTGATTTTGATCTGGTATCCGGAAGATACGTGATCGACGCCAAATCTATCATGGGTATTTTCAGCCTGGATCTGTCCAAGCCGATTGATTTAAATATTCATTCCGAGACCCAGGTAGATGAGATTCTCACCGTTCTGGCTCCGTACATCGTAGAGTAGGAATATTAAAAAGAAAGAGCAGAAAGTTTCCCCGTTCCAATGGAAAGTCACCGGAAACTTTCTGCTCTTTCTTTTATGTTACAGCTCCTCCGGAAGGGCGAAGGGGACAATCTCATCGCTGAGAGCCACCTCGAACACGTCAATCCCCATGCCTTCCTGGTACTGCTTTCTGGCCCGGGTAATGTCGTATCTCAGCTTCAGGACTTCGTCCGAGTCTTTATCGATCCAGATCTCTGCCTCTATCTCTCCCAAGTCTCCTGACTGGTCACTGACTCCGAAATACTTATATCCGGCCAATTCTGTCTTTGCCTTTAAGTATTCTTCAACCGGGCAGGTTCCCTTAAAAAGCCTGGCCTTCCGCTCCCCCAGTTCTTCTGTTCTGACATAATTCCACTTATCAATCACAGCCAGGTCTACTCCGTCAATCGAGAAGGACACTCGTTTCAGGAAATCCTCCGGTGAAAACTCCTCCGGCCTGCTCTCCTCCCATCTGCCATCCTTATACCTGCAGAACAGCCAGCCGTCCTCCTGCCTGATGTGATACTCGGAATACTGAAGATCCGTCTCTCCTGTATCCGGATCAAAGGCAGCTGCCTGCAGCGCCTCCGTCGGCTCAGAAAGATAGGTAAACTTTATGGTGTCCTCCTCCACGGTTCCCCTGATGGTTTTATGGAGGGACGTCTTTATAAAAGAAAAGGAGGACTGGCTGCTCAGGTTCGAGCAGATTTCTTCTGTTGAAACAGACAGCTCAGAACTTCTCCGGCCTGCCCATATGAGACCTGCCGATATCAGAAGAGCAGTCAATGCAGCTATAATACAGAGCTTTCTTTTTTCTCTCCAGAACTTCATACCCTATCCCTCCTTTAAAAGGCAGCTGCCTGCAGCGCTCCCCCAGTTCTAGCACCAGATGACTTCTGCCGTCTCCTCTGCTGTCTTAATCATTTCCTCGATTCCCTCAGCCAGCTTCTTCTCAGAACGTCTGATTAAATCCAGATTCGGCTTTGTGACAGGATGCTTGGCCACGAAAATGGTGCAGCAGTCCTCGTATGGCTGAATCGATGTCTCAAATGTTCCGATTTTCTGAGAAATATCTACAATATCCTGCTTATCGAAGCCAATCACCGGGCGGAAAACAGGAAGAGTGCAGACCTCGTTGGTCACTGCCAGAGAGTGAACCGTCTGGGAAGCCACCTGTCCGATGCTCTCGCCTGTGATCAGGCCCAGGCACTCGTCCTTCTTGGCCAGATCCTCGGCAATCTTCATCATGTAACGGCGCATGATAATCGTCAGCTCCTCGTGAGGACACTTATCGTAAATGTAGAGCTGAATATCTGTAAAGTTGACTACATGAAGCTTAATGGGGCCGGAGTAGCGGGCTACCTGCTTGGCCAGGTCGATGACCTTCTGCTTCGCTCTCTCGCTGGTGTAAGGCGGAGCGTGGAAATACACGGCCTCAATGATAACGCCTCTCTTGGAAATCATGTATCCTGCTACCGGGCTGTCGATTCCGCCGGAGAGAAGGAGCATGGCCTTTCCGTTGGTTCCCACAGGCATACCGCCCGGGCCTGGAATCACCAGAGAGTAAATATTGATCTTGCTTCTGACCTCCACGTTTAACAGCACCTGTGGATTGTGTACGTCCACCTTCGTCTCAGGGAAGGTATCCAGAATAATGGAACCCAGCTCCCGGTTCATCTCGTCGGAGTGGACCGGATACTGCTTGTTGGCACGGCGGCAGTTTACCTTGAAGGTAAAGTTCTGCTCCTTGTAAGCAGCCCTGATGTAGGAAACCACCTGGTTTTTCAGCTCCTCAAAGCCCAGATCCTCCACGCGCATCACAGGACAGATTGCGGCGATGCCGAACACTCTCTGGAGAGCCTCCACCACCTCGTCGTAGTCAAACTCAGACTTGGCCTCCACGTAGATACGTCCTGACTCCTTTGTCACTGCAAAGGTTCCCTCTAACTCCTTTAAGGACCGGCGGATGTGCTTCATCAGCGCGTCCTCAAATACGTACCGGTTCTTTCCTTTTAAGCCAATCTCGGCATATTTTATCAAAAATGACTGAAACATGTTCATCCTCTTTCTACTCTTCTTCTCTCAGTGTTCTTCCTTTATTTAGCTCTGTATCTTCGAAGCACAGGCAGCAGCTCTCTTAAAACCTCCAGACAGTAGTCCGCCTCCTCCGGCTCGTTAAACAGGCCAAAGCTGAAGCGGATGGTGGAGTCTAACAGCTCTTTCTTCACGCCGATTCCCTTCAGAGTTCCGCTGACGCCCGGGTGGTTCACCGAGCAGGCGGATCCGGAGGAAACGTAGACGCACCGATCCTCCAGAGCGTGGAGAAGCACCTCGCTTCTCACTCCCTCAAAGCTGGCGCTGACAATCTGGGGCGCATTCTCCCGTCCCTCGTGTCCGTTAATGGTGACGCCGGGCAGCTCCTTTAAGCCTGCAATCAGCCGTTCTCTTATCTGATACAGCTTCTCAATCTTCGCCTCATGATCCCTGTAGACCTCCCGCACAGCGGCTCCCAGGCCGGCGCAGCCAGGCACGTTCTCCGTTCCGGATCGCATTCCCTTCTGCTGGCCGCCGCCGAAGAGAATCGGGCGCACCTTGGCCTTCTCGTCAATATAGAGGAAGCCCACGCCCTTGGGGCCGTGGATCTTGTGGCCGCTGACAGACAAAAGGTCGATTCCCTGCTTCTTCGGGCGGATCACATATTTTCCGTAGGCCTGAATGGCGTCTACATGAAACAGGGTCTTAGGATTTTTCGCCTTAATGACCTTTGAAATCTCCTCCACCGGCTCCACGGCTCCAATCTCGTTATTCACATACATGACGGAGACTAAAATCGTGTCCTCTCTCACTGCCTGGGCCAGCTCCTCCAGGGAAATGCAGCCGTAGGAATCTACCGGAAGGTAGGTAATCTCAAATCCCTGCTCCCGCAGAAACTCCATGGTATTGTAGATAGAGGCGTGCTCCACCCCTGTGGTAATCAGGTGCTTTCCTGCTCTCTGGTTGGCGAAAGCCGCTCCGATCAAGGCCGTGTTGTTGGATTCTGTTCCGCCGGAGGTAAACAGAATCTCTTTTTCCTGTACCTTGAGAGATTTGGCAATCTCCGCTCTGGCCTCCTTAATCAGCCGCTCTGCCTCCACGCCCTTCATGTGGCGGGCCGCCGCATTGCCGTAATCCACTGTCATGGCGTTTACCACCGCGTCCTTTACGCAGTCAAACACTCTGGTAGTGGCCGAATTGTCAAAATATGCTTCCATTTTATCCATCCTTTTTATCTTTCCTCTACAGGCCGCCTTCCAGATGGAAGGCCAGCACAGACAGAAGCGCCAGCCCCGCTGTCTCTGTCCTGAGAATCCTCTTTCCAAGGCTTACGGGAACTACTCCCGCCTCCCTGGCTTTCTCAATCTCTATCTCCTCAAAGCCGCCCTCCGGCCCGATAAAGACCGCGATTTTCTGGCCCGGGCCAGTCTGTGACACAAACTGCCTCACAGAGTCCATGCCTGACGCGCACTCGTAGGGAATACATCTGCTGTCAAAATCCTTTACAAAGGCCAGGGCCTCGTCAAAGCTCATAACAGGAGCGATCTCCGGGATAATGAGACGCTTGGACTGCTTGGCCGCGCTCTCGGAAATAGCGTTCCAGCGCTTTAATTTGGCCTCCTCTTTCTTCTTATCCAGCTTCACCACAGCTCGCTTGGTGACCACCGGAACGATCTGATAGGCCCCCAGTTCCACGGCCTTCTGGATAATCAGCTCCATCTTATCGCTTTTGGGAAGGCCCTGAAACAGCCAGATCTTCGCCGGAAGCTCGCTAGTCTCCTCTCTCTCCTCCAGGATTTCCGCCTCCACTGCGTCGGCAGAAATCTCTGTCAGACGGCACAGGTAATCACGATCCTCGCCGTTGCTGATTAACACCTGCTCCCCCGGCTTCATCCGCAGCACGTTTTTTATGTGATTCACATCCGGCCCTGTGATGGTAACAGATTCCGGGTGAATCTGGGATCTCTCCACAAAAAAATGATACATGTTCCGCTCTGTCCCCTCTTATTTCACGCGCTTTGCCGTCACAGACACCCACTCGCCCTGATAGGTCACTTCCACCACCTCAAAGGCATCGTTGGCTGCAAAGGCCTCTCTCACTGCCTCTTCCTTCATATTGATAATGCCGGAGGTGATGAAGATTCCGCCCTTTTTAATGTGAACCGGGATTTCCTTCTGGAGCATAATAATCACGTCCGCCAGAATGTTGGCCACCGCCACATCGTAGCACTCGTAGCCAGCCTGATCCTGGATCGCCTTGTCGTCGATGATATTGCCCTGAACCACCGTAAAGCGGTCTGCCCCGATATCGTTGGACTCCAGATTTTCTCCTACTGCTGTGATAGCGTTCTCATCCAGATCCGTTCCAAAGACCTCCCTGGCTCCCAGCTTTAACGCGGCGATTCCAAGGATTCCGCTTCCCGTTCCCACGTCTAAAAGCTTCGTCTCAGGCGTCACATACTTTCTCAGCTGGCGGATGCACAGCTGGGTAGTCTCGTGCATTCCTGTGCCGAAGGCAGTTCCCGGGTCAATCTGAATTAAAAGCTTGTCCTTATGCTCCTCCGGGATGGTCTCCCAGGTAGGCTTGATCAGGATATCGTCCACAGTAAAAGGCTTAAAATACTGCTTCCAGTTATTGATCCAGTCCTTGTCCTCTGTTTCAGAGGCCTCGATCTCACAGGTTCCCAGATCCACGAACAGTTTCAGCTCCTCAAGCCCCTCTTTCACCTGGGCGAGGATGCCCTCCACGTCTGCGTCATCATCCAGATAGAAGCTGACCTTCGCCGTACCGTCATCCGGCGGAAGCTCCGGCAGAATGTCAATAAACATGCCCTTGGTCTCTTTCTCCGTCAGAGGCACGTTGTCCTCAATCTCAATTCCCTCAATTCCAATCTCATCAAACATGCTGCTGACCAGATCCACAGCCGCCGTTGTGGTCGTCAGCGTAAATTTCTTCCATTTCATGTGCAGTTTCCTCCGCTCGTTTCTTCTGTCTGTTTATTGTCTGTTTGTTGTCAATTTTCTTTCATTCTCTTATTTGAACGCCGCGTCTTCTCCTCTTCCAGCTATCCCATCAGCACCTTGACAAACAGAATGGCCAGCACAATGAGCACCACCGGGCGTACAATCTTCTTTCCGTTTGTCAGCACAAGGCCGGATCCGATGTAATGTCCCAGAATGCAGAACAGTCCTGAGATAAAGCCTAGGGGAATCAGAACCTTGCCGTTTAACAGGAAGGTGGCAAAGGCCGCCGCATTGGACGCCAGGTTAATCACCTTTGTCGTTCCCGCCGCCTCCTTCATGGTATAGCGGGCCGCTCCCGTCAGAATCAGAATCAGGAAGGTTCCCGTTCCAGGCCCGTAAAAGCCGTCGTAGGTCCCTACGATGAAAGCCGCCGCCAGGCTGACGGCAAACTTCCGCCCCGCTGAAATAGTTCCTGCCTTGGAATCGTCCCCCAGATTTTTATTCCAGAGCACATAGACTGCCACCACCGGAAGAATCACCAGCATCAGCTTTTCTATGATATCCTCGCTGACCATCAGAATCAGGTGGGATCCAATGGACGATCCGATCAGCGCTGCCGCCGCAAACCAGACAGACGTCTTAAAATTGATAAAGCCGTTTTTTGCAAACCTGGCCGTAGACACCACCGTTCCCATGACAGAACACATCTTGTTGCTTCCCAGAGACAGATGGGCCGGAATTCCGGCTATCATAAAGGCCGGAAGGGAAATCAGGCCTCCTCCCCCTGCAATCGAATCCATCAGTCCTGCCAGAAATACCAGGGGACATACAATTAAATACTGAACCAGCGTAATTTCCATTCTCATTTCCTCCCTGACGCCCCGTCTTTTGCTGTCTACCATGATATCACAAAGGCTATGGGGTGGCAACTGATTGTTTTAAGGCAGAGGAAGCTACAGGTGTGGTGACCAGCTGCGTTTTCCACGCCTTACTCCATCAGGAATTCCGCCAGCACACAGTTGCTCACATCAATGCCTCTCTTCGTCAGCCGCCAGAAGGCCGCGCCTTCTCTCTCGTACCTCTCCATCAGCTCCTGTCTGGCCAGTTCTTGTAAAACGTCTCCATATACCGTTTCCAAGGTACAGCTGAAACGCCTGAAAAATTCCTCCTCAGAGATCCCTTCTGTCAGGCGCAGTCCCAAGAACATGAATTCCTCCATCATGGCCTGATTGGTAAGAAGCTCCCTTTCCTCTATCTGCCTTCCCGCCCGGAAATCATCCCGGGTAAGGCTCAGATACGTCTTAAAATCCCTCACATTGGAACGCCGTTCCAGCTGCCTTCTGTCCCCGCTTTCTTTTCCGGACGCGCTTATCTTCGCGGCTTCTCCCTTTTCTCTTCTTATATTGATATAGGAGGAGGCTCCCAGCCCCAGGCCCAGATACTCGGTTCCAGTCCAGTAACCTTTATTGTGGCGGCACTCATATCCCAGCTTCGCATAATTGGAAATCTCGTACCGGTGGTATCCGGCTTCTCCCAGAATCCGTTCTGTATCATAGTACATTCTGCGCTCCGCGTCCTCGTCCGGAAGTTCAGGAATGCCAAGGGACTGGCGGCGTTTTTTCTCCTCCGCTGCGTCCCCGTCTTCACCAAACAGCTGGCAGAACGGCGTTCCCTCCTCGATAATCAGGCTGTAGGCGGAAATATGTTCCGGCTGAAGGGAAACGACGGTTCTGAGGGTTTTCTCCCAGGAAGAAACATTCTGTCCCGGCAGTGCAGACATCAGGTCAATATTAATATTTTCAAATCCTGCCTCTCTGGCGGCCCGGTAGCTTTCCAGAAAGTCCTCCATGGTATGAATCCGCCCCAGATACTGAAGCTCTCTGTTTTCTGTAGACTGCAGCCCGAAGCTCAAACGGTTGATTCCCGCCTGCCGCCATGCTTCAAGCTTCTCCCTGTCCGCAGTCCCCGGATTCACCTCTGTGGTAATCTCCGCATCCTCCGCCACATAAAAGCTTTTTTTCACCGCATTCAAGATGCGCTCCGTCTGCTTCGGCGTAAGCACGGAGGGGGTGCCGCCTCCGAAAAATATGGCAGTCGCCACATAGCCCTCGGAAACAGCACCCGCCTCCTCAATCTCCTCTGTCAGTCGTTCCACATAGCGCTCCCGCTCCTCCTCCCCAGACGGAAAGGAGAGAAAATCGCAGTATGCGCACTTGCAGACGCAGAACGGAATGTGAATGTAAAGCTCCAGGCAGGATAAGTCTTCCTTTTCCCTACTCTTCATCCAGCTTTAAAACGCTCATGAACGCCTTCTGCGGAATCTCTACGTTTCCAATCTGGCGCATTCGCTTTTTACCCTCCTTCTGCTTCTCCAGAAGCTTTCTCTTTCTGGAAATATCGCCGCCGTAGCACTTGGCCAGCACGTCTTTTCTCATGGCCTTCACTGTCTCTCTGGCAATTACCTTGCCGCCGATGGCCGCCTGAATCGGAATCTCGAACAGATGCCTCGGGATCTCCTCCTTCAGCTTCTCGCACATCTTTCTGCCTCTCTCGTAGGCAGAGCCGGCGAACACGATGAAGGAAAGGGCGTCCACCTCCTCCCGGTTCACGAGAATATCCAGCTTCACCAGCTCAGACTGCTCGTAGCCCTTTAACTCATAATCAAAGGAAGCGTAGCCTCTGGATCGGGACTTTAAGGCGTCGAAGAAATCGTAGATAATCTCGTTTAACGGCAGTTCATATTTTAAGAGGGCTCTCGTTCCCTCAATGTACTCCATGCCCAGGTAATTGCCCCGGCGCTCCTGGCACAGCTGCATGATCGCGCCTACATAGTCGGAGGTCACCATGATCTCAGCCGTCACAATGGGCTCCTCCATATACTCAATCTCCGACGGATCCGGCAGATTGGACGGGTTGGTCAGCTCAATCATCTCTCCGTTTGTCTTATAAACCCGGTAGATAACGCCCGGCGCGGTGGTCACCAGATCCAGGTTGTACTCTCTCTCCAGACGTTCCTCGATGATATCCAGGTGCAGAAGTCCCAAAAAGCCGCAGCGGAAGCCAAAGCCCAGTGCCAGCGAGGTCTCCGGCTCAAAGAACAGGGCGGCGTCGTTTAACTGAAGCTTCTCCAGAGCGTCCCGAAGATCCGGATACTTGGAGCTGTCCGCCGGATACATGCCGCAGTAAACCATGGGAGTTACCTTCTTATAGCCTGGAAGAGGGCTGCTGCAGGGATTTTCGCGGTTTGTGATCGTATCGCCTACCCGGGTATCCCGGACGTTCTTGATGCTGGCGGTAATGTAGCCTACCATTCCCGCAGACAGCTCGTCGCAGGCAATGAACTGTCCCGCGCCGAAGTAGCCTACCTCCACCACCTCAGCTGTGGCTCCTGTGGCCATCATCTTAATAGGAGTTCCCTTTTTCACGGTTCCGTTCTTAATGCGGCAGAATACAATGACTCCCCGGTAGGAATCGTAGAGGGAATCGAAAATCAGGGCCTGAAGGGGCGCCTCTGGATCTCCGGTGGGAGCCGGTATCTTCTCCACGATCTGCTCCAGCACCTGATCAATATTTAAGCCTGTCTTGGCAGAAATCCTGGGGGCGTCGTGGGCCTCCAGCCCGATGACATCCTCGATCTCAGCCGCCACCCGATCCGGATCCGCACTTGGAAGATCTACCTTATTAATAACAGGAAATACGTCCAGATCGTGATCCAGGGCCAGGTATACGTTGGCCAGCGTCTGGGCCTCTATTCCCTGGGCGGCGTCCACCACCAGGATCGCGCCGTCGCAGGCGGCAAGGCTTCTGGACACCTCGTAATTGAAATCCACATGTCCTGGAGTGTCAATCAGGTTAAAAATATACTCCTCCCCGTCCTTGGCCCGATACACGGTGCGGACAGCCTGAGATTTGATGGTAATGCCCCTCTCCCGCTCCAGATCCATGTTGTCGAGCACCTGCGCCTGCATCTCCCTGCTGGTGAGAAGTCCTGTCTGCTCTATAATTCTGTCTGCAAGGGTTGACTTGCCGTGATCAATATGGGCGATAATGCAGAAATTTCTGACTTTGCTCTGGTCAACTATTGCCATTTGTTTTCCTCTTTTCTCTGTCATTTCTAAATTTTTCCGGCGATTCTTTGAATCCTTCCAGGAATATCTCCGCCGCCGGCATAAAAGCTGGCGGCGTTCTTTTCTATGCAATCCAATATATCATTTTTTCCAGGTTACTGCAACAATTCCTTGCGTTTACTGAGGTGTTTCTATGTACCGGCGGCAGTATTTTTCCATTTACCCTCCGCCTCCCAGCACTGTGTCTAACAGCTCTGCCAGCGGTTCCATGGCATTTTTCACCTCCTCGTATGTATTGGTCTGGGCTCCTGCCTCCACCAGGGCGCTCCTTGGACGAAGGTGCAGGTTATAGCGCAGTCCCTTCAGATATATATTTCTGGCATATCCCGGGTAAAACGCGTCGGCGCAGAGCTTCATCTGAAAGCTGAACGCCAGATTGTCCTCCCGGTTAGGATTTTCCAGATAAGAGATCGGCCCGTCCGGCGTCTGGCTGGTTCCGTTAAAAAACATGATCTGAGCCGTGGGCTTTCCGTTTACCTCCTGAACCAGGCGGGTTTTGCTGTCCACTCCGTCCCTGTGGAGATCCAGCACTACCTCGATGGAAGGATTCTCCTTCAAAATCTTCTCCACTCCCTCCAGGGCATAGGAATATGCCTTGTTCCGATCCAGCTTTCCATCCCTTAAATCGTACACGGAAGTATCGTGAATCACCTGGTAGCCCTTTTCCTCCAAAAGCTGAGCCAAATATTCCCCCGCCCCCACGATGGTAGCTTCCCTGTTTCCCGCATGATAATCAGCAAACTCCTCCTGGGAATGGCTGTGGTAAATCAAAATCTGAGGCATTCCGCTGTCCGTCTCCTGTTTCAGAGAAAAATCTCTGTCCAGAAATGTCTCTGCCTGAATCATGTCTCTGCCTGCGGCCGCGGTGGGGTGAACCGTGTAAAAATGCTTCATCACATAATCATAGTCCGCCAGCTGCTCTGCCAGGTAGGTTTTTCCTGTCACTGGAAGCCCTGCCCGTTCTAATAGATTCCGCCCCGCCGTAGTCCCTATGGCAGGAGAAGGAGAAACGGCAGACAGGTCAGAACTTCCTGCAGATGCGGCTCCTTGTCTTTCCGGCTCTAAGACGCTCCCCTTATCGGAATCTGAGAGCACCTGGCTGGCTGACAGGGCGTCTGCCAGGCGGCTGTACTCCTTTGCCTGCTCCTGCTTCTTTTTATAATGGGCATAGGCTGGATCCGGTTTTGTCCGGCCTACGTCTTCTCCCCTCTCTGCCGCCCTGTACCAGAACATTCCTTCCATCAGGCGGTCTGCCAGAAAGCGCGTCAGACCGTCTGCTCCATCCTGTTTCGCCTCCCTCTCCCCGCCGTCAACAGACTCGATCCATGTGGGAAACCACAGAGCTGCGCAGGAGCTGAGCGCAGCATAAGCGTTGGCGCCGGATACCGTCCTCTCCTCCTGAGCGGCTGCCGCAGACGGAAGCCCTGTCTTTCCCGCTCCGAAAACAGCCAGGACAAGCACAATGACTGAAAGCCCTCCTGCCAGGAGCTTCTTCTTTTCTCCTCCTATCCCCCGCCTGCGCTTCCAATTTCCTGCCATCCATGTCCCACCTTTTTCGTTTCCTTTTACATTCTATGCAGGAAAACGGCTTTTTTGTTCTCTCCGCGCAAAACCTGCACGCAGAGAAATCCACAGGCCAGGCAGTATTTTTACCTGTTTGTCTCTTCTTTGTAAAGTGCCTGGTGGATTCCCTCGGAGACAGTGAAGCTCAGCCGCCTCACTCTCTCGTCGATATCCTGGGGAGTGACAAACATAGGGCCGAACTCCGGCTCCAAAAGCTCCCGGATCAGCTGATACTGCTCCTCAGAGCTGATTTTTTCCATGTAAGCGCCATAGTCTTCTGTCTGCTTTTCCCTTAAAAGAGCCTGAATCATGGCCTTCACCGTATCATGGACAATGGCCGCAGCTCCTATGACAGTAGGAATCCCCACGGCAATCACCGGAATTCCCAGACCTTCCCTGGTCAGTCCTCTCCTGTGGTTTCCCACGCCGGATCCCGGATGAATTCCAGTGTCAGCCAGCTGAATCGTGGAGGCCAGCCGTCTGGCGCTTCTGGCGGCCAGAGCGTCCACTGCGATAATCACATCCGGCTTTGTTTCCTCTGCCGCTCCCTTCACAATCTCCGCCGTCTCCATGCCCGTCTGCCCCATTACCCCCGGAGCGATTCCGCTCAGCACGGGAAGATCATGGGTTCTGCAGAAATCCTTCCTGTATTCCAGATTCAGGTGACGCGTCATCTCCATATTTTCAATCACCCTTGGTCCCAGGGAATCTGGAGTCACCTGCATATTTCCAAGACCCGCCACGAACACGGCCGGGCGCTCTTTTCCCGGACAGCATCTGTGAATCATCTCCCGCAGCTGCCTCCCAAGCTCTGCCGCAGCTTCCTCATGGTAGGACGGGTCGTTCTCTGCCAGGGCTTCTGACTCTATGGTTACATAAACGCCAGCCGGTTTTCCCATGGCCCTGGCCCCCTGCTCGTTTTTAATCTCCACTCGGGTCAGCCGAAGACGTCCCTCCCCCTCCCACTCGTCCACCGCGACTCCTGAAATCTCCTCCCCTTCTGTAAACTGCTCTCTCTCCTCCACCGCCAGATCGGTTCTGGGGTTAAAATCATTCTGCGCCATCGCTTCCTCCTGATGCTTTGTTTTTCTTACACTTTTTCTTATTTTAGACTTTTAAGCATATTTTTATCCTTTGATGCAGAGCCCTTTGCTGTCATTTCCGGCCTTCTGAAAAAAACTCCTGAAAAACCTCTGAAAAATCTCAATTCTTCCCATTTTTACTATTGACAGAATCCGGTATTTTCGCTAGAATACAAGAGTATGTTTACATTAGACTGTCCGTGTCCAGGCTCTGATGCAAACCAGAGAATTATTGATATTACGAAAATCGATGGAGGTGTACAGATTGGCTAACATTAAATCTGCAAAAAAGAGAATCTTAGTAGCTGAGACAAGAGCTGCAAGAAACAAAGCTATCAGATCCAAGGTGAAGACTGTAGTAAAGAAGGTTGAGGCTGCTATCGCTGCTGGAGATAAGGCTGCTGCACAGACTGCTTTATTAGTAGCTACAAGCGAGATCGACAAGGCTTGCTCCAAGGGAGTTTTCCACAAGAACACAGCTTCCCGCAAGGTTTCCAGATTATCCAAGGCTGTAAGCAGCATGGCTTAATTGCCGGACTGCAGGCTTCGTAGAAAATAAACGTCTGAATTAACCCGTTCAGATCAGAAAAACCGCTTCTTCGTGGGTGTGACGAAGAAGCGGTTTTTTGTATACCTTTTTCTATTTCTGTGCAAGCGCTGCAATCCGTTCTACTGCCGGACGGTTTGAAAGCAGTGAGACTTCCGGAAACTGCTTATAGTTGGGAAGCATCTCCAGAGTCAACCATCCATCGTAGCCAATTCGTTTCAGGCTCTCTCCCACCTTCACGAAATCCACGTCTCCGGCGAACAGATCCACAAAGCCGCTCATTCCAGCTGCTCCATAGCGGAAATCTGACAGATGGATCTTTTTAATGTGGGAATCTAAAATTTCAATCCAGTCCTCTGGATATCCTGTATAAATCACATTTCCCACATCAAAGTACGCTCCTGCAAAGGGGGAATTCACCTCATCTAGCAGACGCTTCATCTCCAGAGGAGACAGGAGAAAACGATTCCATACATTTTCAATTCCAATGCAGACATTGTGATCCGCTCCAAAAGCCGCCAGCTCTTTTAAAGCTTCCAGGCATCTCTCATAGGCTTTATCATAGCGGATCCGCTCCGGTTCCTCCACAAAATCACATCCCACATATCCGGGAACCACAAGGACGGTGTCAGCCCCCAGGAGAGCTGCGGCTTCCACCTGCTTTTTCACAATATCCACCGCTCTTCTTCTGGTTTCCTCCCGGTTGGACACCAGATTGTACTTCCAGAGAGACCAGACTCCCACACTCGGAATCTCTAAGCCTTCCTCTCTGGCAATCTTTCCGATTTCCCTTATGTCCTCTTTTGAGGTTTTCTCATTCAAATATCCGTATTCGCTGAATACCGGCTCCACCCCGTCATATCCGGCTTTCTTAATCAGTGGAAACAGATGTTTTAAATCGGCATCCTCCGTAAAGGAAAACATGCTCACCCCTGTTTTCATCTTATCCCCTCCTTACTTAAACCAGAAGCTGCCTCTTTCCATAGTCAACAGCCACCTGTTTTCCTGTTTCCAGGGAAGTCTTTAATGCCTCCATAACACACATCACCTTCCGAGCACTGGCAGCCGGAATAATCTCTGATTCTCTGTGCTCACTGATGCACGCTACAAAATGACGCAGCTCTGTCTCATAGGCATCTGTCTCATCCAGAGGCAGAATCCTTGCCCCATCCTGGCCGTAAACCCGTGTGTCACGTCTGGCTGAAGCTACATCTTCCAGGTTGGCCCCTGCTTTCATGATATACTCATAAGTTGCCTTGCTTCCTGTCAGACGCAGCTCCATAGTAAATGGATAACCCTTCGTCATTTCAATCACACCCTGAACGCTGGCGCTCTGTCCAGACTGAAAGTTCAGTGTGCTGTTGACAAAATTCCAGCAGCCCAGCTCATTTTTCTTTCCGGAGGCAAATACGCTCTCCACTTCCCCAAACATCCAGCAGAAAAAGTCGATGTCGTGAAGATGAAGATCGAATAAGCCGCCTCCGCTGTTTTCCGGCCTTCTGTACCATTCACTCCAGGCCGGATGCTCAGAAAGTCTGGCTCCATAGGCATAGTTCAGTTCTCCCAGCTCTCCATTGTCACGCATCTGTTTCGCCGTCCTGTATTCAGGCCAGAAACGGACTACCTGGCCAATCATCAGATTTACTCCGGCTTTTTCTGCCGCTCCAATCATGCGGTCCAGGGACTCTACGCTTAAGGTTGCCGGTTTCTCACAGAAAATATGTTTTCCATGTTCTGCTGCCCTGACTGTAAACGTTTCATGAAGAAACGTAGGCAGACAGATATCTGCCACCTCAAACTCACATTCTGCAGCCATGGTGTCAAAATCTTCGTAAAAGCTGCATCCAAAATCCTCGGCAAACTTTTCTCCCAGGGCTTTATCTCTGTCGCAGACTGCCGCCACCTGGGCCAGCTCAATCCGGCTGTAGGCCTCTGCATGAGTTCTTCCCATGAATCCAGCCCCTATCACTGCTATTTTAACCACGTCTATTCACTCCTTTGCAAACCGCTGCCGGAAGCAGACCTTCCTCTTCCTATCTGCGGCGGATGTTATTTATGTTGCTTAAAACTACAGCGCATACAATAATTGCACCTGTTATAATAGTCTGAATGTATGTTTCCACCTGAAGAATATTCATGGCATTGCTGATAACTCCCATCAGCACACATCCTAAAAAGGCTCCTGAAATGGTTCCCTTTCCCCCGTCAAAGGTGACTCCTCCGATAATTGCCGCAGTCAGGGCACTTGTCTCATAGCCAGCTCCTGCATTTGCTGTGATGGAATCGATGCGGGCAGAGAAAATAATAGCTGCCACAGAGCAGAATAAACCTGCAATTCCATAGAGAATTACCTTATATCTCACAATGTTGATACCTGACAGAAAGGCATTCTTTTCATTTCCTCCGATAGCTACAATTCTGCGTCCGAACTTCGTCCGGTTCATCAGGATGTAGGAAAGTACTACCATAGCTGCCAGCACCAGCAGCATAACCGGGAATATCTGGAACAGTTTTGTCTTTCCGATGGCGTTAAAAGCTCCGCCAAAGCTCATAATTCTTCCGCCTGAAATAGTCAGTGCCATTCCATAAAACATCTCGCTGGTTCCCAGCGTAATAATCAGCGGAATACATTTACTCTTGGCAATAATCACACCGTTTAAAGCTCCGCACAGTGTTCCCGCTGCCATTCCTGCTGCCACTGCGAGGGCTGTATTTCCTGTAGAATGGATCACAGAGGCCATTACCACACCTGACAGTACCATGATATTTCCGATAGAAAGATCGATTCCTCCGCCAATCAGAAGCATACTCATGGCCATCGTCAGAATACCAGTCACAGAGATCTGCTGAAAAATGGTAATCAGGTTCTTCACCTGTATAAACCTTGGATTAATTGCAGATACAGCTGCTACAATTACTACAATTACAATCGCCAGCAGAACTCTCTGCTCTTTAATAAGTCGTTTCTTCAGCGTCATTTCTGTTCACCCCTAATGCCCTTCTGATGATTTCCTGTTCTGTAATCTGTTCTCCCACAAGTTCTCCTTCAATCTGGCCTTTTTTCACTACCAGAATCCGGTCACTCATGGAAATCAGCTCCGGCATATCCGAGCTGATCATGATGATGCACTTTCCCTGCTTGGTCAGGGCCGACATCTGCTTGTAAAACTCTGCTTTCGCGTTTACGTCAATTCCTCTGGTGGGCTCGTCAAAAATGTAGATTTCCTGCTGCACATACAGCCATTTTGCCAGAACAACCTTCTGCTGGTTTCCTCCTGACAGATACACTGCCTCAGTCCAGACAGAGGGTGTCTTTAACCGGAGTTCCTTGAAAATCGGCTCGATTAACGGCGGGTGCTTTTTTATATTGACAAAAAAGCCTTTAATCTTCTCCCGCAGGCCGATAATCGTGCCATTTTCCAGAACGCTGTTGTGAAGCATCAGTCCCAGCCCCTGACGATCTTCCGTAATATGTGCAAAGCCTGCCTTGATTCCGTCTTCCGGATTCCTGATCTCCACAGACGTTCCATCTATCAGGATCTCTCCCGCATATTTGGGATCTGCCCCTGTAATGGCCCGGACGATCTCTGTCCGTCCAGCTCCCACCATCCCGGCAATTCCAAGAATTTCTCCGTGACGGACTGAAAAACTGATTTCAGGGCTTTCCTTTGAAAGCTTCAGCCCCTTTACCTCCAGGCAGACATCCCCAATGGGATTTTTATCCTTCTTAAAAAATGTATCTACCGGCCGTCCTACCATATCCTGGGTAATCAGAGCCAGTAAAATATCTCTGTTTTCATTTTCATAGGTTCTCACAACCGCTCCATCGCGAATCACAGTGATTCGGTCAGCGATCCGCCGTATCTCCTCCAGTGAATGAGAAATATACACAATGCTGATGCCCCTGGCGGCAATGGCCTCTACCAGACGGAGTACCTTTGCTGCGTCTTCCACATTGAACATGGATGTGGGCTCATCCATGATCAGCACCCTGGTCTGGGCGGAAAGAGCCTTTAATATTTTCACAAACTGCTGATCAGAAACTGACAGATCCTCGATCTTGGCCGATGGATCCAGATGGATCGAAAATTCTTCCATCTGTTCTTTCGTCTTCTGATACAGTTCCTTATACTTTATGAATCCAAACCGATCCGAAACCTCGTTGCCTACATAAATATTTTCTGCGACGCTCATACTGGGAACCAGATCATTCTCCTGATACACAATGTTGATTCCCAGCTCCCTTGACAGGGCCGGGGTCAGGGAGCTGTACTCCTGGCCGTCGATACTGATTGTACCTTTGCTCGGACTGTAAGCTCCGCTTAACACCTTCATCAGAGTCGATTTTCCGGCTCCATTCTCTCCTACAAGACAGTGAATCTCTCCTTTGTAAAGATCAAAGGTGATTCCTGACAGAGCGTAAACTCCTGAAAATTCCTTCTCAATTCCTGTCATTTTAAGGACAGGCTTCTCTGCATAATCTGTCTTCAAAGTTCCCGGCCCCTTTCTTTCTGTTCTTCCTGCTTATTCTGCGCTCTCTTCTCCTGAGTAAACAAACTCATATGCCTTCTCATAATCATCCCAGGCAATATAGTCGTCTAAGTTGTCCTGACCAATCGGTAAAATCGGAAGAGAAACAAATTTCTCCGGTGTCTTGCCTTCTGCTACGGAATCGTACAGGTTCTTAAAGGTCTGAACACCCTGAACGGATACAGGAGCTGTCATGTTGGCAGATTCAATTCCATCCTGCAGCATCTGGTAGTCATCCGGTGATCCTCCTGTGGATACAATCGGAATATTCTCCATGCCTGCATCCTTTAATGCCTGGTAGCAGCCCTGGGCCATCATTCCATTGTTTGCAAAAATGTAATCGAACTCTTCTCCTGTAGAAATGAAGTCAGTTGTTACATTGTAAGCCTTGTCTGTCAGCCAGTCACCATGGAGAGTTGCCACGATTTCAATCTTATCTCCCAGCTCCTCAACAGCCTTGTCTACGCCCTCCTGATATTTCTCGTATACGCCGGCGCCTTCCTGGCCTGCACAGAAGAATACCTTAGCACCTGGCTTCTGCTCTGCAATATACTTAATGGCCTCGTAACCAATCTTATCGTACTCGCAGGCAACAGAAGCAATGTAGTCACCCGGATCCTCGATATCCATGGCAAAGTTCTCTACAGTGACAGGAATTCCAGCCTCATTGGCCATCTTAACAAGCTGAGCGCCCTGCTCGGTAGAAATCGGGAAAATAGAAATTCCATCTACCTCCTGCTGAATCAGAGACTCCATTGCTGTAATAGACTCCTCTAAGCTGTTCTTGGAATCCAGCACAACTGCCTCCACGCCTGCTTCCTTTGCTGCATACTCAAATGAGTTAGCAGAATACTCATTCCAGATATCTGTCATATCATAAGCAATATAGCCAAATGTCAGATCCTCTGCTAGTTTCTCTGCCTCTCCCTCAGCCTTGGAAGCTGCCTCTGTCTTTTCTGCAGCGCTGCTCTCCTTCGCCTCAGTCTCTGCAGTCTCCTTGCTGCCGCAGGCTGTAAGGGATGCTGCCATAAAGGCCGCCATCATCAGTGCTGTCATCCTCATTTTCTTTCTCATGTTGAAATACCTCCTCTTAAAATTTATATAATCTGCTGACGCAGACCGTTTCTTTTCCTGCTTAAAGTTTAAATCCCTGTCCCTTCAGATAATCAGCCGCATCCTGCACCGCCTGGTTTACTGCTTCCAGGCTTCCTGCTCCATCCGGTGTAAATTCAATTTCGATACTGAACGGACTGTTGTTTCCCGCCTTTTCAAGTGTTTGAAACAACCGAGGGAAATCTACTTTTCCTTTTCCGGGAGCCGGGAAATTCCACTCCTTATCCTCCCCATCCTTATCTTTCAGGTGGATATAGGACACAGCATCCATACCGTCCTCGATCTCCTCTGCCGGATTCACGCCGCCGTAGAAGATCACATTGGCCGTATCATAAGCCACTCTGACTCTCTCTGAGCCTACCAGATCCGCAATCTCCTTTACTGCTTTTCCTGTTCCATGCTCTCCATGAGTTTCCAGAACCAGCATCAGATCATACTGCTCCAGCCATGGCAGAAGCTCCCTGATATTCTCAGCTGCTTCCTGTGCCCCGGTCTTCGTCCGATCTGCCAGGTGAGCCTCCCCTACAGAAGACACAATGTACTGGCAGCCGAAAAATCCTGCCAGGCGGATATTCATGATAAAATCCTGAAGACGCTCCCGGTCCATCAGATTACAGTGGCCGCTGAGTGCAACAGGCGTTAAAAACAGCTCCTCCATCCTGTCCTTTACTGATGTAAGAAACTCAAAACTCTGATCCGGAAATACATGCTCAGTCCAGCCCTTGGTGGCTGTCAGTTCCACATAGTGAAAACCAGCCTTGTGTATTCCCTCCAGACATTCAAAAATCCCATACCCATGGTAACAGTTTGAATTAACGGCAATCACACGTTCCATATCTTCTCCTCCTTCTACCCTAAAAACAGTTTGCCTGTCAGATCCTCCTGAAAGTTGTAATGCGTATCAATGTAATACCTGGCTGCTCCTGTCAAAATCGCTTCCTCACCCAGTCCTGCAAACCGGATATCCAGACTATCCAGGAAAAACTGAAATCCCGTTTCTTTTAAATCAGAAATAATCTCCTCTAAAAATGTTTCTCCCAGCTTTCTGGCCATTCCTCCGATCACCACAGAATCAGGATGAAGCACAGTAATAAAATTTCCAAGGGCAAAACTCAAATCTGATGCCAGAATTTTTATCAGCTTTTCAGCCTCCCCATTTCCTTCACCAGCCATCTGCCCGATATCCCGGAATAAAATCCTGCTTCCCTCCTCTTTTCCCGGAAGAGGAATATTAAGACCGTTTTCCAGAATCCTCTCTGGCAGAGCCAGCTCACCAATCCTGTTTTCCAGGCATCCTCTGTTTCCACAGCGGCATCTCTTTCCATTTCTGTCAATGGAAAAATGCCCCAGCTGGGTTCCCATTCCAGTACCGCCATGGAGAATCCTGGCATTCTGCACCAGGCTTGCACCAATTCCTTCATTAATATTTACATATAAATAGCTGTCTTCTTCCATCTCTCCAAAGGCCTGCTCTGCATAGGCCATACAGGCCGTATCATTGAGAACAGAAATCGGATACTCCGGAATCAGCCTCCTGATTTCGTCAATCAGTCCTTCCTCTGAAAGCGCTAATACCATAGAAATAATCTGGTGTCTGGCGCTGTCAATCATTCCCGGTACTGTAATGCAGATGCCAAGAACACTTCTGTCTTCTGTATAGCGTCTAATAAAAGATAAAATCCTCTCCGCCAGGGCTTTCGCTCCCAGTGTCTCCGGCTCTGCGCTCTCACGCTCCTGAGCTTCTATTTCAAAGGCAGCTGACACAAGAGAAAGCCATATTTCATGGCGTCTCCAGTTCAATACAATCACACAGTCGTGGCTGTTCACAGACAGGCTGTTAGGGCGTCTCCCTTTTCTTCCGCTTTCAATGCTGCCCTGATCGACAATTCTGCCTTCCTGGATCAGTTCCTCTATTAAAAAAGATACGGTCGTCTTGCTGAGAGACGTCACGGAGGCAAGACAGGCTCTGGATATCCCGGAATTCCCTGAGATCAGCTGATACAGCCTCTTTTTATTCTCCGCCTTGATCGTCTGCTGACTGATCACACCCATCTCCCCCTGTTTCTTTTATGAATTCTGCCATTCATAATTATTCTATTAGTTAGTCCAGTGGACTAACTAAATACTAACACTTTTTTATTTCCAGTGCAAGTTATTTTTTAGCAATTTTCTATATATTTTCATTTATATCCATACAGATTTTGTCAAAATAGCCAGTTTTCCTGTATTCGAAGCTGGAAGAATAAAAAATTTTACATAAAATAAAAAAGGCCCTGGATATTCTGTTTCCCATTACAGAAAAACAGCTCCAGAGCCTTTATTATCCTCTTTCTATTTATCCCTCGATGGCAATATACTTGTTTGCCTCTGCCTCCTTCTTTGCCTCCTCAGCCTTTGGAATGTTTAACTTCAATACACCATTTTCATATTTCGCATGAACATCTTCCTGCTTTAAATTCTCTCCCACATAGAAAGCTCTGCTCATGCTGCCTGCATAACGCTCCCGGCGGACAAATTTACCTGTTTTTTTATTCTCTCCGTCTTTATCAAGCCCCTTTGCAGCGTTAATCACCAGATAGCCCTCTTTCAGCTCCAGGGAAATCTCATTTTTCTTGAAACCAGGCAGGTCAATGTTTACCTCATAATGGTCATCATGTTCCTTCACATCCGTCTTCATCATTTTTGCTGCATGATGTCCATACAGCTTGCGCTCTGCTTTACGCATCGCTTTATCATCCAGCGACGGAAAATCCCAAAAGTCATCAAACAAATCATCAAATAAACTTTCACCAAAAACTCTAGGCAACATCATAAGTCATCGCTCCTTTTTGTGTTAAAGCTAAATTGTTAACCAGAAGTTTAGGAGAAAAGCGAAATCTTTGTCTATTCATTTCTCTTTATTTCTCCTTCCCTCTGTTCTATTCGTGTTATAACACGCATATTAACAGTTGTCAAGACTGAGCGCTGTTTTTTTTGTGAATTTTTTGTGATCACTTATGGCATTTCCTTTGAAAGCGAATTATAACCATTTTTTCTTTTTAAATTTCCATATCAACACAGCTGAAACACAAATACTTACCAGTATCACTGCCGGATATCCATAGTTCCATTCCAATTCCGGCATATTGGAGAAATTCATCCCATACCACCCAACCAGAAGCGAAAGCGGAAGGAATATAACTGTCACCACCGTAAAAACTTTCATTAGATCATTCTGTTCAATAGACAGCTGGGACTGATAAGCTTCCCGAAGCTGGGACACCATTTCCTGCAGGTTTTTAACGGAACTTAAATAGCGATCTGTACGATTTCTTAAAGTCATCAATCTACGAACACCATCCTTACTGAACAGATGATTATCGTTCATAGCCATTTCGTCAAAAATAAAGTTCAATTGTTCATAGTACCGTTTCAAACGTAATAATTCCTGCCTCCATGCGGTAATATGTTTCAGATAAGCCGCCTTTCCACCAGACAGAACCAGATCTTCATTTATGCTGATTTCCTCCTCCAGGCTATTTAGAAAGTCCATATCTTCCTTTAACAGCAGCGCGAAAAAGTGATAAAAACCCTTCTCGTTTGTTGACTTCTCTTCTTCTGTCATCGCATGCAGAATCATATTGGCCTTTTCTTCCGCCTCATCAGTTTCACAAAATATCAGCAAATCCGCTTCATTCAAATACAAAAGCATTTTAAAATCTTCAGTTCGCTCACTTTGAACATCGTACCAGTCAAACGCAAGAATGTCGCAATCTTTAAAGCACTCATAGCTGTCTGTAATCTGCTCGTCAATATACTGGAGAATTTTTTCATCCATATAGGGAGCTGCTTCATTGGTATTCTTAAATGAAAATACTTGATACATTTTTCCCTCCACTTTCTAAGGAAAATAAACTCTTACCTGTCATTAAACATACATCATACAGTTTCAGAAGTGTCTATGGCCAGGCCATTATCAGTGTTCCCACGGTAATCAAAAGAGCGCCCACTCCTGATTTCCATGTAAACTGCTCATGGAGCAGCACAAAGGAAAGAATCAGGGTAATCACAACACTCATTTTATCAACAGGAACCACCCTGGAAACCTGCCCTATCTGGATAGCCCTGTAATAACAGAGCCACGAAGCGCCTGTGGCCAGACCTGACAGAATCAGAAACAGCCAGCTTTTTTTACTGATTCCTCCGATTCCATTCTGCCCGCCTGTCAAAAAGACAATTCCCCATGCCATAATCAAAACCACAAAGGTACGTATCGCTGTGGCCAGGTTGGAATTTACTCCTTCAATTCCTATTTTAGCCAGAACTGACGTCAAAGCAGCAAATACTGCCGAACCGACTGCATAGATCAGCCACACTTTTGTCATCCCCTTATCAAATAACAGCTGCAGATCATCTGACCCTGTTTTTTATCCCTGTTTCTTTATTTCCTATTACTCTACTCCATCATAAACGTTTCTACCACATGGGCCACACCGTCATCATTATTGGAATAAGTAATAAAATCTGCCGCCTTCCGAACAGGAAGCACTGCATTCTCCATGGCAACGCCCAGTCCGGCGTACTGAATCATCGTCAGATCATTGTACCCGTCGCCGCAGGCAATCATCTGTTCCCGGGCCATGTCGATATGGGCTAACAGCCGTTCCAGGGAAGCAGCCTTGTCAATTCCCTTGGGAAGAATTTCCAGGAAAAACGGCTCAGAACGGTAAACACTGAACCGGCTTCCCAGGGCAGCCTTCACTCGCGGCTCCACCATGGCGAGATAATCTCCGTCATCTAAAAACAGGAATTTCGGTACAGCAAAGTCCAGATATGACTTCATATCTTCAATCTGCCGTATTTCCATCCCGTTAATCTTCTGCTCAATCAGTCCGTATGGACAGTCCTTATTATTGGTAATAATCGTGTCCCCCTCATAAGTCAGGAAATCAACCCGCTCGTCCTCCGCCAGACCGATAATTTTCTCATTGGACTCCACAGGAAGCAACCGTGAAAAAATCACCTCTCCTGTCCTGCAGTCTGTAATCATGCCTCCATTGTAGGAAAGAATATAGCTGCCGTACCGGTCCAGTTCCAGCTCCTTCGCCAGCGGCATGACCCCCTGAGTCGGACGGCCGGAAGCCAGCACGATTTTCTTCCCCCTCCTCTGGATTTCCAAAAGGGCTTCCTTCGTTTTCGGTGTAATCACCTTGTCCCGGTTCGTCAGGGTTCCGTCCAGGTCAAGCACAATAATCTCATATTGGTTCAATGGATTTTCCTCCGTTGCATCTCATTTTATAATATTAACTCAATACAGCGTCTGCGAAGATCACTGTCCGAAGTCCTATTATAATAGAAGAGAGCAGAAATGGCAATGGGAGGGAAAATGCTAACTATCAACACCCCTTCTGCAGTTCTCTTATTACCTGCTCTATTTCCTGAACTTTCTCTTCCAGTTCCTCCGCAATCTGTTCTGCTGTCTTGCCCTTTTTCAGCTTTTTCACTACCTGAGAACGCAGATGACTTTTTAGCCCATCTTCACGCCCCTCTTCGCGTCCTTCCTTCAGACCTTCCTCATATTCTGCTCTTCGGATCAGCTTCAGTTCCCGCTCCTCATCATACTCAAAAATACTCATTTCGATTGCCTCCCCTCGGTTTTTTCTAAGAAAGTCCGACAATACTCCCTCATGGATACATTCGTCTACTGCCCTCTCTGCCGCTGCGCCTAACTCCATGGTTTTCGTGTAAAGGCGGATCCTGTCTACAAAAATCATATATTCCTTAAGCGTCTTGCACACTTCCAGCAGTTCCTTGTTTTTCCCCTGATTAATATTTAACACCAGTACCTTCAGTTCCAGGTTGGGTTCTTCTTTCTGAATGCCCACGTATTCAAAGGAATCCGATAGTTTCAGAACGCTGCTCTCCTCCCGCTCTTCCGTTCCATTGTAAAATACCAGAAAGTGGGGAGCCGGAAGTCTCAGTCTCTTAGAAGAATATAAGGTTTCATCCTTCACCAGCCCCTGATACGTCCTGGATACATAAAACAAATCGCGCAGCGGCATATTGGGGTTCCAGGTGGACTGGTGTTCATAGAGGCTCAGCCTGTTATCCAGCAAAAAGGCTACGTCATTTTTCATGTTCATATACACGGCGTTCTCCAGCGTCACCACAGTCAAAGCCTCTGCGTCTGTATAAGACGTGCGGTTCACCGCATTGTACAGGCTCAGCAGATTTTCCCTGTCCTGAAACAGCCTGCGAAAAATCGTGTCCTTGTAGTCTCTCCTGGCTGGCAGCGCGGAACCAGATGCCAGTACCGTTCCAGATTGTGTCAATAGTTTGATTGTGTCAATAGTTTTTCACAAAATTAGATTGTGTCAATAGTTTATAATGGCCGGAACGATATCCCTGGCGATCAGAAGAACGCTCATACTTTTCAGCGTTAACTAATTCGTCGGCTTCCTTATCAAGCAGGGCATTTAAAGTCTCTTCAACACTGCTGCGGACAAGATCCTTTAAATCGTGCTTTATTAAATCCTCATTTAGCTGTATAATCTTATCAGACATGGTTTTATAGCCTCCTTTGATAGATTTGGTTGTGGTGACTTAATTTTACCAAACGGCTATAGACCATGTCTATTTTTATGAAATTGATTTTGCGAAATTAATTATACGTCATCGATCCAGATGCCAGTACCGTTCCATTTCTCTCCTTATTCGTAAGCGCAAAATAATTCGACGGATTGTGTTGCCCTAAAAATTATTCCATAATAATCATTAGAGAATGCAAGCATTTCACTTCATCTTCTCTTGCTAGAAATGATAGATGCGAGCATTTTATTCTATCCGATTTATGGAGGTGTGCTCATGAGAAGCAAAAGAATACCTGCCGAAGAACAATACCGTCTCATCATGGAATGCCGTCAAAGTGGATTGACAGATCATCAATGGTGTGTGGAACACGACATCAAACCGGGAACTTTTTACAACTGGGTAAAAAGGCTGCGTCAGAAAGGTTGTATGGATTTGCCAGTGTCAACCGGACGCAGCTATCGTGCACCGGAAAGCCAGGAAGTTGTCAGAGTGGATTTTCATGATACTGACCCGCTCCCATATGAACAGCCATTAAATGTGATTCCAGTAACTACGGAAAGAAATAACCTTTCCGTAACAGAACCAATGAAGCTGTCTGTAGGAAGTTTTCATCTAACAATACCAAATGGAACAGATCCTCAGCTTCTGGCTCAAACGCTTCGCATTGTGAAGGAGTTGGAATGTTAGGGGATATCACAGCCGCCGATGAAATCTATATCGTAACAGGCAGAACGGATATGCGGAAATCCATTGACGGGCTGTGTGCTATTGTAGAGGATCAACTCCATATGGATCCAAGGCGAAGCGCCCTGTATCTTTTCTGTGGAAAACGTTGTGACAGGATCAAAGCTTTGCTCTGGGAATCTGACGGATTTGTGTTGCTGTATAAACGTATGGAAGTCCAGGGCAGATTCCGCTGGCCCAGAAATCAGTTGGAAGTAAAGCAACTGACCTGGCAGCAATTCGACTGGCTCATGTCCGGTCTTGAAATCGAACAACCAAAAGCATTCAAACCTACGGAATGATCGTGTAAAATCTCTATGCCAACCAACAAAAATGGAGAGCTTTCCACACCCTGTATCATATCTGCAATCCCTTGTAAATACTGGGTGTCCTGCTTCTTTTTCATTGCTTTTTATGGTATAATAAGAGCAGTAAAAAAGGAGCAGAAAACATATGGCTGGTAATTCAAAAGATTCAAAAATCCTTGCGTACAAGGACATGATCAACCAACTGAATAAAACGATTTCCGCACAGACAGAACTGATCCAGTCTTTACAAAAAACATTGGAAGCAGGCCGTCTGGAAAAAGAAAATCTTCGTCAGCAGATTGAATATCTCACGAAGAAGCTCTTTGGTACTTCCAGTGAAAAACGGAAAGATATCGATGGTCAGCTGAATCTTTTTGATGAAGCCGAGCAGGAAGCAGATCCGACATGGAAACAGGAACTTCCTGATGACATCACTGTTCCGGAACATAAGCGAAAAGCACGACGGACACATGCGGATCTCTTTAAAAATATCCCTTCCTGCGACGAGATCATTTCTCTTCCGGAGGAGGAGCGAAACTGTCCAACCT